>Ga0181525_10000204_pt1 | contig 54331 bp, 42 predicted proteins | sample PEATcosm2014_Bin_48_FD_121100 | JGI IMG/M metagenome (GOLD analysis project Ga0181525, IMG submission 121100) | Peatland microbial communities from MTU Mesocosm Facility, Houghton, MI, USA - PEATcosm2014_Bin06_10_metaG | ecosystem: Environmental > Terrestrial > Soil > Wetlands > Peat | place... | reverse complement strand
CGGCGATCGCAACGCTCCAGCGACATGAATTGCGCCAGTAAGTCCCCTTTCCGTTCATCGGGTGTTCGTACGTTCGCAGTGATTAATCGCAAAAGATGCTGATCGATGGCGCCGCCTTCGACAATCTTGATGGGGGGAATGCGCAGGCCCTCCTGATAGATTTCGCGAGCCAGCCCCATGGAGCCTGGCGTCATGCCGCCGATGTCGGCATGGTGCGCGCGATTGGCGACGTAGAAATCGGGCCGGGCCTTGCCGGAGCAGAAAACGCCCCGAACGGCGGTGATATCGGGCAGGTGCGTGCCGCCGCGAAACGGGTCGTTGAGAATCACCACGTCGCCCCGCTGTAGCCGGAAATCCTCCAGGGCGCATGTGACGGCCATGGGCATCGCGCCGAGATGAACGGGCATGTGATCGCCCATGGCCAGCGTCTGGCCCCGGCTGTCATAAACGGCGCAGGAATAGTCGCGGCGTTCCTTGATATTCGAAGAGAATGAAGTCTTCCTCAGCACGACGCCCATTTCCTCGGCGATGGAAAGCAGCGTGTGGCGAAATAGCTCGAGGTCAATCGGATTGACGGCGCGCATTGGACACAAGTATAGAGCGCCGCGGCGCTCTATACTTGGTGTCAGCTTTCAGCGATCAGCGTTCAGCTTTCAGCTACTTAACGTTCAGCCATGAGCTTTCAACTGCTGTGGCGTGGCTGATAGCTGACCGCTGAAAGCTGAAAGCTCGAGGCGCTACTGTGTGGAACCGGCGGACGCAAAATCGCTCAGAACAGCCACAATCCGGCTCAGCGCCTCGAACGCTGCGCTGGAAGACTTACTCTTCCGAAGCGGGCTACGTCTATCAGTACGTGCTGCGAGGCTGCCACTCTTGGCGCCAGAGCGATGGCGGCGGGTTCGAGTACATCTTTCACGCCAGCCGCGACCGCAAGGAAGTATTCGAAGTGAGTGTTGTCCTGACGGGCGCAACGATTGCCGAGTGGAGTCGCCGGCACGGTACAGAATTGCGTGACGCCGAACGCTATGCGGTGGCAAAGTTGAGTTTGCTAGCCGCGTTTGACGAGTACCAAACCCAGGATGGATTCTCAAAGCCCATACGGCCGGGAATCGAGATGATCGAGCAGTGCATGGAGAAGTTGGGGTTGTAGCCAGCCCAGGTGTACACTTGAGACCAAATGCCCGTTCCTTGGCTGCCGCCGCTGGTCCACGAAATTGGGCGCCGCAGCTTCGCATTCTATCCTTCCATCGCCAATGCGGAACCCAATGAGTGGCTGATCCGCGGCGCTTCCTGGACGGTCGTCGAGGTAGTGAACGCGCGGACGGGCCTCGAAATTGCGGTTCCACGGCATTTTGTCGGACCCATCTCCGAAGCTGACGATCCGATTCTGATTGTGGGCCTCGTGAAGGAGCTCGAATACCGCGAAGGCGCGCTGTGGCCGCGCGTGAAGCGTGTGATTGAGATGCCGCGTGCCGTGAACGGAGGCGTGGCTCCCGAGCTGCCTCCCTGGCGCGCTCAAACGCAGCCCGCCGGACCCGCGCCCGTAGTCGCCATCCGGTTGCATGGCAGCGCCGAATCGCGCCTGAGCAAGGTGCTTGCCGCGGTAGGAGTGGGCGCGGTAGTGGTCTCCCTCCTCACGGCCGGCGTATTTCGGGAATGGGTGTTCCCGCCGCGCGTGATGGCGAATCGCAACGTCCGCTACGACCTGCTGGTGAACGGCGCCGACGATTACGCATCGCTGGTGCGGCGCTTCGGCAATCCGGACAGCGATCGCTGGAACGCCGCCGGTTCAGCCCACTTTCGAATGCTGAGGTACGACAAACTGCGGGCGACGCTGGTGCTCATGAGCCGCGGCGCTGAGCCGGCGCGCTATATCGGCGCGATGGATACTCATTGGCGGGTGGTGCATTCCGTCCGGCTCGAGAACCAGATCGATTCCAGCGCCGTGCTGAACACCCTTCCGAGATTCTAGAAATGGCTAAGCACCTTTTGGTGGGGCGGAACCCCTGTTCCGCGGGCGACCCCCCGGTCGCCCTTGCTGTGCGTCGACCATTTCGGATCTCCTCGCCATATCAGGCCCTATACTCATAAAAGTGAAAACCCGAAAATCCGTCTGGATCGTGGCGTTGCTTTCAGTGGCCGGCGCCTACTGCCTGGCCGCAATCGCGCTCAACCGTGGCGAACCTGTCAACAGCGTCTGGATACTCGGCGCGGCTGCGTGTTTCTTTCTCATCGGATTTCGCTTTTACGCCAAGTTCATCGCCTCGAAGGTGATGGGCCTCGACGACAGCCGTGCCACGCCCGCTGAGCGCCTGCGCAACGGGCACGACTATGAGCCCACCAACAAGTGGATTCTGTTTGGCCATCATTTCGCCGCGATCGCTGGACCCGGACCACTGGTGGGGCCCACGCTGGCCGCGCAGTTCGGCTACCTGCCAGGACTGCTGTGGATTCTCTTCGGTTGCGTACTGGCTGGTGCGGTGCAGGATTTTGTGATCCTCTTCTGCTCGATGCGGCGCAATGGGCGCACGCTCGGCACCATGGCAAAAGAAGAGATCGGGCGGATGGGCGGCATCATCTCGCTCATCACCGTGCTGCTGATCATGGTGATCCTGCTGGCCGTGGTCGGTCTGGTGGTGGTGAATGCGCTGAAGGGCAGCCCATGGGGCGCTTTCACCATTTTCATGATGCTGCCAATTTCCCTATTTATGGGCATCTACCTGCGTTTCATTCGTCCGGGCAAAGTGCTGGAGGGCTCTTTGATCGGGTTCGTGCTGCTGCTGGCGGCTCTAGTGGGCGGCCGAATGGTTTCTCAGAGTCCCGAATGGGCTCCGGCGTTCACCTTCACGGGCGCAACGCTCGCTCTGATTATCATCGTGTACGGCTTCGTCGCCAGCACATTGCCGGTCTGGCTGGTGCTCGCGCCGCGCGACTACCTGGCCACGTTCGTCAAACTGGGCGTCGTGTTTCTGCTGGCAATTGGCATCATCGCGGTTCGGCCTGAGCTGGCGCTGCCGCCCCTGACGCGGTTTGTCGACGGCACGGGGCCAATCTTTGCCGGCAAGATCTTTCCCTTCTGCTTCATCACTATCGCTTGTGGGTCCATCTCCGGCTTCCACTCGCTGATCGCCTCTGGAACCACGCCGAAGATGATCTCCAAAGAATGGCACGCCTGGCCGATCGGATACGGCTCAATGCTACTCGAAGGGTTTGTTGCCTTGATGGCTCTGGTGGCTGCGGCGTCCCTCGCCCCGGGCATCTACTTCGCCGTGAATTCCCCGCCGGGCATCGTCGGAGCAACACCCGAGGCGGCCGCGGCCACCATCACCGGCTGGGGCTTTCCGGTCACCGGAGGCGAGATGGCGCAGTTGGCAACCCGCGTCGGCGAGACCAGTCTCTTTGCCCGTACCGGAGGCGCGCCCTCGCTCGCCCTCGGGATGGCGCACATTTTCTCCAAGAGCAGCGGCGGCGGGGATGCGCTGCTGGGCTTCTGGTATCACTTCGCCATCATGTTCGAGGCTCTGTTCATTCTGACGATTCTCGATGCAGGCACGCGCGTTGGCCGCTTCATGCTGCAGGATGTTCTTGGCCTGATTTACAAGCCCATCGGCCAGGTGGGCTGGATGCCCGGCATTGTGGTGACCAGTGCGGTCATCGTGGGCGCGTGGGGCTACTTTCTTTACCAGGGCGTGCTCGACCCGCTTGGCGGCATCAACTCGCTGTGGCCTCTATTTGGAATCGCCAACCAACTGTTGGCGGCTATTGCCCTCTGCGTGGCGACGACCGTGCTCCTGAAGATGCACGGCCTGAAATACGTGTTCATAACCGCCATACCCCTCGCCTGGCTTTTGGTGGTCAACTTCACCGCCGGAATTGAGAAGGTATTCTCGTCGTCGCCGCGGCTCGGGTTCCTGGCCTCGGCACAGGCCATGGAAACCGCGCTCGAAAGCGGCAAGATTGCCGCAGCGCAGGTCGCCCAAACGCACGCGCGCATTTTCAACGAGCGGTTGGACGCCGCCATCTGTTTCCTCTTTCTGGTGCTGGTGGCCCTGATTGTCATCGATTCGCTCCGCGTCTGGTACGGCCTGCTATCCGGATCGAGCGAGCCGAAAACATCCGAATCCCCGTTTGTGCTGTCGCAACTGGAGGCCAGTCAACTATGATCGAGACCCGATTAGTAAGTACCTCCTACGCGAGCCGTGAGGGTCTAACCGGCTTGATTTCCGGGGCAGGAGGCTTGCTCGGCAGCCTGCTGGCTTTTCTGCGCGACCTGGCCAGAGAGCTCGCCGACGAAAACGCATACACGCGTCATCTGTCCTGGCACGGCCGCAACCACAGCCGCGAAGAGTGGAAAGCCTTTTGCGATTCACGGCTAGCGAGTAAGTATAAACAAGGCAAATGCTGCTGAAACGCGTAACCACAGCCTGAAGGCTGTGCCACATGTGGCTGGGTTACTACAAATGTGGCACAGCCTTCAGGCTGTGGTCGTCTTTTGGCATCCGCCTAACTCGCCACCATCTTGTGCGAGGCGATGTCCACCGTGACCACATCCACGGGCGACTTCGAATCCACTCCCCCGGCAATTCCGTGGAACTCGATCCGGATCTGGCCGCCGCCAACCACTATTCGCAGATACCCGTAGTCTGTATCGCTGTAGTTTTCAAGTGTAACTTGGCTTGAAATAACGTACGGAGTACGCAGCGGCGCGCTGCCCGTGATCATGGGTACCAGTCCATGGCCGCCGTCTCCCGAAACGATATACGGAATCTCGAAACCGGTAACCGTTCGCGTGTAGCGTTGGTAGTTGTGCGCATGTCCGGCCAGGTGCGCATGCGGCCAAATGCCCACCTTCTGGCAGATGGCGTCGATTTCAGCCAGCATGATTGGGCTGCCGCCGTGGTCGCTGCCGCCGGTGTAGGGAGGATGATGCGTGGCAATGATAACCGGCTTTCCAGCAGCTTTCGCCTCCGTCAGCGCACCAGTGAGAAACGCGAGCTGTTGGTCGTCGACGGGTGACGTGTTGTCACCTTGGCTCGATATCACGCCCGGATCCTCGAGCACGTTGCTATAGAGACCAATGATAGTAATCAGCGGCGCATCCAGCGTGAAGTACACCGCCGGCTGCGTCATGGTAGTGCGAATCAACCCCCCCGCCTGAAGCGACTTCATCGGAACCTCCGTCACGAAGTTCTCGAGGAATGCCGCCAGTGTCGGAGCAGAGTCGGTACTGTAAACCTGGCCGTCGTGGTTCCCGGGGACCGCCACGATGGGAGCCGGATAATTGCGGTAAGGTTCGTAGAACTGATCGTAATAGTATTGGGACTCGCCGAAACTGTAAACCACATCGCCCAGGTGAAAGCAGAATTGCGGCCGGTCGGCCGGTTTGGGATCACTGAAGTCAGCCACCATCTTGTCGGCTACCAACGATTGTGTCGCCGGCCCCTTCACTGACCCCGTATCGCCAACCACGTGGAAGACGATCTGCTTCGCCGCCTGTATAGCAGCCACTCGCTTAGCGCCGCTGCTGCCCCAAATGCTGGCAAGTGGCACTGTGAGGTTCTGCGTGCGCGCTGGCGGAATCGCCTGCAGCAAACCTGCCTTCACCAGGTTGTAAAGCTGGTTGTCGTTGCCATGCTCAACCGTGAATGTCGTGGGGTCCGGCGATGCCACCGGTTGCCCGAATTGCGGCTCGCCGGTAAGGATCGATCCGGAACCGCTCGGGTCCTTCTTCACCACCGGATGTGTCGGTTTGGCCGGCTTCGGCTTATGTTTCGTTTTCTGCGCGGGTGGGTGTTTGGGGGCCATGATTTAGGCATTCTACATGGATTTCGTCTTCCCTGCGGGCGCCGTTGCCGCGAATGCGAAACTAGAAGTACAACGCATGACAGGAAATGATATCCGCGCGAAGTTTCTCGACTACTTCGCCCGGCACGGCCACAAAATCGTTCGCAGCTCGTCGCTGGTTCCCGCCAACGACCCCACGCTGTTATTCACCAATGCGGGCATGAACCAGTTCAAAGAGGTCTTCCTCGGATTGGAAAAGCGCGATTACTTGCGGGCCACCACCTCGCAGAAGGTCGTCCGCGCCGGCGGAAAACATAACGATCTCGAAAACGTCGGCTATACGCGCCGCCATCACACGTTCTTTGAGATGCTCGGCAATTTCTCGTTTGGCGATTACTTCAAGAAAGACGCCATCGCCTTTGCCTGGGAATTGGTGACCAGTCCGCAGTGGTACGGCCTGGAGAAGGACCGCCTCTACGTAACCGTGTTTCGCGAAGATGATGACGCCGAGCAGCTTTGGCAAAGCGTCGCGGGAGTTCCCAAGAGCCGCATCTTCCGTCTGGATGAAAAGGACAACTTCTGGCAGATGGGCGAGACCGGACCGTGCGGCCCCTGTTCGGAAATACACTATGACCTGGGCCCGGAAGCCGCAGCTCCAGGACGCGAGCATGAGCAGTTTCCCGACGATGGTGGCGGACGCTTCGTCGAAATCTGGAATCTGGTCTTCATGCAGTTTGACCGTGACGAGAGTGGCAAGGATACGCCGTTGCCGCGCCCCTCGATCGATACTGGCCTGGGTCTCGAGCGCATTGCGGCCGTCCTCCAGGGCCACCTCTCGAATTACGATACCGACTTATTGCGGCCCATCGTTCTGCGCGCCGCCGAGCTGCTTCGCGTCAGCTTTGGCGCGGATGAAAAAACCGATACCGCGCTGCGTATCAACGCCGATCATGCTCGCGCAACCGCCTTCCTGATTCACGATGGCGTAATTCCTTCGAATGAGGGGCGCGGCTACGTGCTCCGCAAAATTATGCGCCGGGCCTTGCGCAATGCGCGGCTCGCAGGCATGGCCGATCCCTACTTGCATCGCCTCACGGGATTTGTTGCGGAGTTGATGAAGCCGGGCTACCCCGAGATGATCGAGAGCATTGAGCGTGTAGCCCGCGTGGTCCGCGAGGAGGAGCAGCGTTATGCCTCCACGTTTCAAGTGGCCGAGCGTTTCTTCCACGACGAAGCGCGTTCCGCTGCCGCCGGTGGCGTACTGCCTGGCGCGACGGCTTTTAAGTTGTATGACACGTTCGGCCTCGCTTTGGACGAGCAGGAGGAGATGGCCCGTGAATTCGGCCTTGCCATCGATCGCGAAGGTTTTTCCATGGAGATGGAAAAGCAACGCTCGCGTGCCCGCGCAAGCTGGAGAGGCGCGGACAAGGCGCAAATTGCCGAAGTGTATCGCAACTTACCCGCGGTAGAGTTTATTGGCCGCGAGACGCTGGAGTCGCCGGTCGTGGTCGCTGCGCTCATCGTCGATGGTAAAGAAAGTGCGGCGCGCGTCGATGCAGGCCAGGCCGAGATTGTCTTCCCCGCCACGCCGTTCTACGCCGAATCGGGCGGACAAGTAGGCGATACGGGCCTGTTGCTCGATGCCGAGACCCGCGAAAAAGTAGCCGTTGTGGAAGGCGCCTGGAAGCCCACATCCACGGCAATGGTGCAGAAAATCCACGTTCTTCGGCCGATTCACGTCGGTGACAAGCTGGTGGCGCAAGTCGACCGGCCCGCGCGTTCTTCCACCATGCGCAATCACACCGCGACCCATCTCCTGCAGGCCGCACTGCGCCAGGTTTTGGGAGCACACGTCAAGCAGGCCGGCAGCGTGGTTGAGCCCGCGCGCCTGCGTTTCGATTTCACGCATTATGCCCCAATGACCGACGATGAACTGGCGGAGGTGGAACGTCTCGTGAATGACCAGATTCTGGTCAACACCCAGCTCTCGACCGACGTCATGGATCTCGACCAGGCTCTGAATACCGGGGCGATGGCGCTTTTCGGTGAAAAATACGGCGACAAAGTTCGTGTAGTCTCGATTCCCGGCTTCAGCAAGGAGCTTTGCGGCGGCACCCACGTGCGGCAGACCGGTGATATCGGCCTGTTCAAGATCATCTATGAAGGCAGCATTGCCGCCGGCGTGCGCCGCATTGAAGCGGCCACTGGCTTCGGCGCTCTCGAGCGCTTCCAGACGGCAAGTGGCATGCTAACCAAAGCCAGCCAGCTTCTCCGGACCACCGAAACAGGCGTCCTGGAGCATCTCGACCGCTTGCTTGCCGGGCAAAAGAACCTGGAAAAAGAGCTCGAACAACTGAAAACCAAGCTGGCGCACCAGCAGATGGAGCGCTTCGAGGCGCGCACGCTGAATGGCGCAAAAGTGCTGTCGGAAAAAGTGGAAGGGCTTGACCGCGCACAGCTTCGCACGGTGGTCGATGCGCTGCGAAATAAGTGGGGCAGTGCGGTGATCGTGATTGCTTCCGTGAACAATTCGGAAATTTCGATTGTTTCCGCGGTGAGTAAGGATCTCGTCTCGAAAGTTCAGGCCGGCAAACTGGCCGGTGACGTAGCAAAGGCTGTGGGCGGTAAGGGTGGCGGCCGGCCGGATATGGCGGAGGGCGCGGGCAGAGATCTTGCACAGTTGCCAGCGGCGCTGGCAAGCGTGTACGACAAAGTCGGAGCTTTGCTCTAGATCCGCTCGCCGAGCCGCGACCGGAAGGCGCGAAGCGCAAGGGAGTGGTCTTCTTTGGAAAACGACGTATGGAACAGTTAGACGTGATAGTAGTGGGTGCCGGCCCTACGGGCTTGGCCTGCGGCATCGAGCTCAAGCGCCGCGGCATCTCTGCGGCCATTTTCGATAAAGGCTGCGTCGTTAATTCGCTTTATCACTATCCAACTAATATGGTGTTCTTCACCACGCCCGAGTTACTCGAAATTGGCGGCCTTCCGATGACCTCCCTCAATGAGAAGCCCAACCGCACCGAAGCCTTGAAATACTACCGGCGCGCCGCCGACCACTTCCAATTGCGCGTTCATCAATATGAGCGTGTCATGGGCATAGACGGCGAGGATGGCCAGTTCGTAGTCCGCACCGAAACCTCAACCCAGGAACGGAATTGCTACGGCGCAAAGAAAATCATTCTGGCCATGGGCTACTACGACATTCCCAACCGACTGAACGTGCCGGGCGAGAACCTCGACAAGGTAATTCATTACTATCGCGAGCCGCATCCTTACTACAACCAGGACGTCGTCGTCGTCGGCGGAAAGAACTCAGCGGCTATCTCGGCGCTCGAGCTGCTATGGACAGGCGCGCGGGTCACCCTCGTGCATCGTGATGAAGGAATCCATCCAAACGTGAAGTATTGGATCAAGCCAAACATCGAGAACCGCATCAAGTGCGGCGAGATCAAAGCTTACTTCCGGTCCCGCATCGAAGAGATTCGCGAACATACTGTGATTCTCGCCACCCCGGAAGGTGAGCTGACCCTGAAGAACGATTTCGTCTTCGCCATGGTCGGCTATCGACCCGATTTCGAATTCATGTCTTCGCACGGAATCCACCTCGATCCCGAGACCGAGCGCCCGCGGACCAATCCGCAAACGCTGGAAAGCGACCGCGCCGGGATTTACCTGGCCGGCGTTGTAGTGGCAGGCACGCACACGAACGAAATCTTCATCGAAAACGGCCGGTTCCATGGCGCCCAGATCGCCGAAGCCATCGCGCAATCATTCGCACACTCGCGAGCCAGCCAGTGATACCGGTCTTTACAGGCGAGCCTGCAAAAAGCGGAAAGGGAATAGCGGGTAATCGCCGCGCCTACGCCTACTGACACCGAGCGCGTTCGCGGAAAACGGCCGCTTGAGCTGTTCGATTTTGGTCAACAGATTAGAACGGAACTCGGGATCGGTAGTTCGCTGCTGCTCTCTGACCATGCCAGCCCGAATTCAGTTGAAAGGTACAGGGTTCCACCCCTGTCAACCACCACAACCGTTGAGCCGTTTGTGGCGATGCAGTTTGTGTCGGCGATACCGTCGATCCACGTGGGCAAGCCATCTTCGACGGCCGTTATGTGTCCATCCGGTCTGATCGGCCGGCGATAAATTCTTCCCTTGTCCGCAAAGTGATCTGTTGAGGCGGAGACAAGAATGTCATCGCCCGAGAAGGCCACCGCAGAGCAGTACGATGCGTGCAGGCCGTCGCGTTCTATGGTCCACGTTGCTCCGGCGTCGCGGCTAATGCAAAGGCCGATAGCTGACGCCGCAGCGACGATGTCCGGATTTGCCGGGTGCGCGCACACCTCATGAACATCGCTATAGATATCGATGGTGGGCTGCCAGGTTCTTCCGCCATCCATTGAACGCGGTATTCCTCCCACATGAACGTTAGCGAACAGCACGCTTCCATTCGAGTTGGCCGAGACCGAGCGGATACCTAGCGGCGGCCCCATGCGCTGCCCATTAACAATTGCTGAACCAGCAAACCATGTGTCCCGCCCCGCGATGCTGTCGAAACTCTCGATGGGATCGAGCACACCGCCAGCATGGCTAAGCCGCAGCATGCGTGCATCTTCAGTTCCGACGTAGATGCTGTCTCGAACAGCCATGCAGCACGAAAGCTCGAAGTCGCTCGTAGCAACAGTTGACCATTCGCCGCTTGGTGTACGTCTGCGCAGCGAATGTCCCCCCACAATGGCGAGCGCACCGCCGCGTCCATCCCGTGCGAGCCCTCTGACGGGCTGGTTCGCAATCTCTTGCGCGCGCCCGTCGCCGGTGACTGCGAACAATCCTCCGCCCCACGTCGCCACAAGTATCGTCGGTTTCGTCACAGATTACCCCAGAGTCGCACAGTGTGGCGGAAACCGGTGCCGGGCACGATGCGCTTATCTCTCGTCCTGAAGGAACTCTTTATTTTCGGGGGTGAGCGCTACCCGTATCCCCTCGTCCTGGCGGCTCCAGGATGCCTAGGATCACGGTTTCTAGCAGGGCGTCCTTGTCCGGAAACCTGCGATAGACGGCACCCGGCGTCAATCCGGCGTGCTTGGCGATTCGTGGAATAGTGGCGCCCTCGACTCCGTGCTGTCCCAAGACTTCCGCCGCTGCCTTCAACGGTTTCTGCTCTCCGGCGGAGTCATGCTGCTGGCCGCGGCCGGAGCGGCATTCCAGAAGCCAGTACGGGAGATTGAGTAGGTCGCAGGAGATTCTGTATGTGTGACTTACTTCACGTCGAGTGGCTGTAACTCGCGCCGCTATAAAAATGACATTCACGACATGGGGGACGCGAGCGATGGGCTGATCCGGCTCCGTCCAGTGACCTTTCACTAGCCGCAAGCCGACGGGTCGAATCATTCGCCGCCAATGAACGCTGATTAACGTGGATAAGCCATTTGTTTTCCATCGGCGTTGATCCGCGTTCATCGGCGGCCATTTTTGCCTCTTTCAGCAACCACTTCACGCTGTGGTTCTCGCGCTTCGTCTCCACCCTAACCCGAGATAATCGCCACGCCCATTTCCGCCAACTCCATGTCTTCCGCTTCCGGAAGGCCGCTGATCGCGATCGCGCCAATCACGCGGCCGTCTTTCCAGACCGGTACGCCGCCACCCCAGCCCGTAAACCTCGCGTCGCCAAAATAGGCAATGTCGAAGCCCTTCTCGGGATGGCGTGCGGCGTTGCCAATCTGCTTGCTGGGCTTGCGCTCGCGGGCAGCGCTGTAGGCTTTGTTCATCGCTATGGCGATGGAAGAAAGCGGGGCTCCATCCATACGCGCAAAAGCGATCAGGTCTCCATGCGAGTCGCAGACCGCGATTACACCTGCTTTGCCTCGCTTCAACGCCTCGCCATGAATCGCGTCGATCGCGCGGCGTGCTTCCGCATATCCAATGCTGCCTTCAGTGATCATGAATCGAAGATACTTCAGCGCAGCCCGGAGCGGGAGTTCTGATTGGAATCCCGGAGCGGGAGTTCTGATTGGAATTATGTTACGAGGGACTGCCAACCAGCCGCAGTATCTCATCGGCAGCTTGAACGGCCTCGCTGCGTTGTCCGCTGTAACAAGTAGCGCCCGCCACTGCACGCTGGAATGCGCTCACCATTCCCGGCGATTCCGCCAAAACGTGAGGTGTGTTCCGCAATAGAGTCAATAGGCTTTCGCTTTGAGGGACCGCCGCGACATTCCAGGTGGCCGCGGGCTGGTACTCGAGCGACAAAATCCAGCCAACTGGCGCCGGTGCATCCCCTACCGGCGCGTTGCACTGCCCTGCAAGCACTGGGGACTGTTCCGGGCAGCCATTCCTAAGGAGCAATGGCCGTGGATAGGGATGCACGCGCCCCTCTGAATCGACCAGCGCATACTCATCGGAAAAGTAGGTGGCGCCCCGCCGCAACAATTCGGCCACCAGCGACGATTTTCCGGCATGGGATGTGCCCGGCAGCAGCAATGCCCGTCCGCCCCATACGACGGTACCGGCATGCACCGCGCGCAGAGTCGTCAGGCGTGGGACCACCGCATCGTCCAGCACTCTGATCAAGGCCGGCACCAGGCTAATCGTGCGGTAGGCCGATGCCAGCACCACGCCGTCAACCGACAATTCGAGCTGTTCCCCAACTCGACTTACGCGAACGAGTATGTCCGGCTGACGCACCGCGCTGTCCGTTCTGGGCATTGAAGGGAAGATGTAACGTTCCAGAATGATTTGCGCTTCAAGACACTCCGTCTCCACTCGGATGCTGCAGCCGAAAGCACAGACTCCGAAACCGCGTGCGCCAGCCGTAGCAGCTGTCCTTTTCGCGGCCACTGTTTCGAGGGAGCCCTGTTTGCGCAGCCACAGCGCAATCTTGGAAGGGGTTTCTGGGAGTTCCGCCAGGACACGCTCAAAGTCGGCGGATTCATAAGCGATTTCACGCACCGGATCGCCTTCGAATACCAGGATCTTACGCAGGTCTTGCTGCTGCGCCTCCGAGAGGATGCTCCGATGCGCCAGAACCCGGCCGATTTCGGGATTCCACGGCGTTTCAGGAGCCGCGACGCGGCGGACGGGCGCGCCAACCAATTCCCGGTATCGAGCGGGATCTCCATCGATGGCAAACAGAGCGTCGAAGGCGTAATACGGGCCGGCGATCTCACGCTGCGCCGCCTCCAAGAGTGGACGTGCTGCTCCTGCGCCCAGGAACGATTCAAAGTGCTGCCGCACCGGTGCATCGTCCAGCCCAAGCTCGTCGTAGGCGATCATGTAATTTCGTACCCGTTCTGCCCAGACCAGCGGATACGGCACTCCGCCCGGCCGAAATCGGTGCAGCCAGCGTAGGAAGGGCAGGCACATCACCTTGCCGCCATTGCGGCGGATCTTGTCGTGGAGGTATCCTTCTTCGGCGCCGAATCCCTGCAATCGGGGATTGAGGCCCGGCCAAGCCTGCTTGCGGCAGGCGAATACACCCAAGCCTTGCATGGGAATCTCAATAGGCGGTGCATCGGGATCGGCGGCGCGTTGGTCGATGCCCCATTGGCCGTGCATTCCCCGCGACCAAATCGGATCGAAGTGCGTGCCACGCACGGTCAGATCGTCCGAAATCAGCGGGCCCTGGAACAGGTCTTTGGATCGGCGCTGGGTCTTGAGGAAGGCGACTAGCTTGGCCAGGGACCCGGGGGCAAATAGGACATGAGAATCCATGACGAGTACAAATTCGCTATTGGCCTCCCTGAACAGGAAATCCCTGACCGTTGTGCCCGTGAAGCGGTCGTAAGGGACATACCGGTATCCCTTCACTTTTTCCTCGAGGGATTTTAGTGCCGCCGAGAATGGACCACTAGGATGGTTGTCGAGGACAAGTATGGCGATCTCGCCGGCGATCTCCGGATGGTACATGCGAATAGACTGCAATGTAAAGAACGTCGCGTCGTATTCGTCGTACGTGGCCATGGCGATCGTGAGAAATCGCTCTGGCCCTTGGGGACTAGCTTTCAGCGCGCCGGTTGGCGTTTGCAAATGCGAGTCGAGGATCCGGCTGGCGTGCTCGAAAACATCCGACGAGGGCGGCATCTGATCGAGAACACGGACGAAATACTCGACTCCATGCATTCCATGGTCGGGCATCTTAGACACAGAATGCACTCTAATGCCCTGGTCTCAGTTAGGGGGTAGTTCTTGGGGGAGGGGTAGTGGTGGGGATGCCACCACGGGTGGTTCCGCCCCCCGACCCGGCAGTTTGCGCGTGTGCCCGCTGTTCCGCCATGGTTAAGCACACAACGAGCGGCAGGGCGATGGCGCCCACCGTTGCGAAGGCCTGGCGTCGGGTGGTTTTCGAGGATGACCCTCCGGATGTGGTCACCAGTTTCTGCTCCTGCAATTGCAGAATCGCGTCGAGCGCGAGGTCCTCAGTTATCTTTGGATCAAACGAACGCCGCATGCTTTCCGCCACTTTGGAAAGCGTCGTCGGACCACTCAAAGCGTCCCAGGCTGCGCCAGCCGTCGCGTTCAACGCGAAAACTGTCTCGCTCTTGGGGTCGACGATGACTTTCGACCCGTCAGGAAGCTTATCCACCAGCAGATCCGCGCTAATGCGCTGCACTTGCATGTTACTTTCCCCCTTCTTAAATCCGGAGCTTCTTAGGTAAAGGTAAAGGAAAAGTATATACGCGCTTGCCACTCTTCCGAACACCCGAGGAGTAAGTTTCTGGCACGCAAAGGGCCCATGCAGTCACAGTACTATAGGTTGCAAACTGGGGTAGCCTGGTGTCAAGTTGCGGATGTTCGCGTATAACGTCTGCCCGCTTGCTGACGCGCGGGGTTCAGTGCTGTCATCGGTTTCCACCGAACCGCGACCGTCGCTTAGAGTAAGTCTCTGGCTTGTCATGGGAAAGCATTACTTCTAGTACTCGCATCGCACCTCAAAAACTTGCAAAGTTGGTGGAGGCAGGCGGTGTGGTTCTGAGGCCTTGTGGCACAGCCTTCAGGCTGTGGTTTTGTCGTGAGCTCACTGAGCCTGGGTGGAGGAAAATGCCGGCGGATCGCGATTCTTGCGAATTGTTTCGCGCTGTTGTCCGGCGGTAGCCGAAGCCTCTACTCAGCGCATCGATCAGCTCGCCGTCATCACAGGCAAGTTACGTAGGAGTACTAGCAGAGAATAAAAGCCGAAATAATTCGTTCCGTAGAACGAATAGGAGGGCTAATGCACGGTGCGGGTCTTGCGGTTCATGTAATCCATCAGCAAATACCGGCCAAGCGTGTGCGGCGTCGTGAAATACGCCTTGCCTCGGCATATCTCCGTGACCTTCTGTACGAACTGCACTAATCCGTAGTCGCTGGCCAGCATGAACGTGTTGATCAGGATTCCTTGCCGCTTGCAGCGTGCCACTTCCTCAAACGTTTGGCTGAGCACCAGCGGGTCGAGGCCGAACGCGTTCTTGTAAATCCTGCCATTTTCGAGCGTCAGGGCAGAAGGCTTTCCGTCGGTGATCATGATGATCTGCTTCATGTCCTTTTTCTCAGCCGCAAGCAGGCGCTGGGACAGAATCAGTCCATCGCGGGTGTTCGTATAGTATGGGCCAACTTGCACTCGCGCGAGTTCGCCCAGCCGCACTTCTTCGGCAGTGTCGTGGAACAGGACGCATCGCAGCGAGTCACCTGGATACTGCGTGCGGATCAGGTGAGAAAGCGCGAGGGCAACCTTCTTAGCGGGTGTAAAACGATCCTCGCCATACAGGATCATGCTGTGGCTGCAATCCAGCATCAGCACGGTGGCGCACGAGCTCTGATATTCGGCCTGATGAACCTGAAGGTCGGAATACTCGAGATCGAGAGGCACCTTCACGCCCTCGCGCCGCATTGCCGAAAAAAGCGTAGCGCTGATATCCAGGTTCATCGTATCGCCAAATTCATACTGCTTCGCGCCGCCGCTGGCGTCGATGCCGGTTGCCAGTTCGCGCGTATCGTGCGCTCCGAAACTGGACTTTCCGAGCGACCCAAGCAGGTCCTTGAGCGTCTTGAACCCGAGGAAATCGACCGCCTTATCGGTCACTTCAAAATGCACTTCCGGCGCGGCGCCACCTTCGGCGCCCTCGGCTTGCGGCTCATCCGGAGCTCCCTCTGTGTGGATGTAGCCGGCCTCTTCGAGCTTCTCGATCAGCCGTTGCAGCAACCGCTCGCGCTGCTGTGCTGTCATCTGCTGCAGTTTCTGGCGGATTTCTTCGGCACGCTGTTCGTCGAAAGAGCTGCCCTCTTCGAGAGCACGTTCGAGTGCGCGGCGCAGATCGTCTAGTGTCTGCCGGTTGAATTCGGTGAATTGGAAATAAGGATCTTGATAGCCGCTCTGCAGAAAAAAGTCGGAGAGCGCTTGGAGCAAGTCCTCAGCGTCAATGCCGAGATCTTCCTCGGTAAAGCGGGAATAGTTGATCCATTTCATGGCAACGCCAAATCCGAAACCGAGCCGCGACCAAAGGGGGCGGTCTTTGCAAGAACTGGGTTTCCAAGAGAGAACCTAGTTCAAGTTACGCTGACCGCCGCCGCCACGTCCTCGCCGGAAGCCGGGGTCACGCCGGAACCCTTCGTCGCCCGGTTCCTCTCGAACGCGCTCTTCTCTGACTACGCGCTCGCCGCCTGTGAACTCCTGCTCCTCGTTCCGGCTGATGCGCTTCTGAGCATAGAGACCTTCGAGAATGAATTCCGCCGCCGACGCCCGCAGGGCATCCGAGCCGCCGTTGCCCACGCCAAGCTTAGCCGTCAGCTCGAAGAGCTCCGGCACGCGATCCAGTTGCTTCAGCAGCGCCCGCGAATCCACCGTCTCATTCACGCGCAGCGTGCCGCCCAGATCGAACCACTGCACAATCTGCCTCAGATTGACGCCGTCAAAATGCGCGTGGAAGACTTTCGACACCGCTGCTCTAATAATCTCGCGGGCCACTGCATCGCCGCCCTTCAATTCGCCTTCGTACTCGAGCTCGAGCTTCCCCGTAATCGACGGCATCGCCGCATACAGGTCGAGCACGCGCGGTGCCGCTTGATGCTCCTTGGCGCGCAGCGCACGGCGCTCGGCATTTGAAATCACGCTTTCGAGCACTGTGATCGGCAGCCGTTGAGAAACGCCGGAGCGCTTGTCGATGCGTTTGTCTTCTCTGGCAACGAAAGCCACCTGTTCCACCAGCTCGCGAATATACTGCGGCACTTCCATCTGAATCGGCGACTGACGCCGCGACCACGCCTCCTGGTCGGTGATGTGCATGCCGTGTTCCACCGTCGACGGATAGTGGGTTCGAATCTCGCTCCCAATGCGATCCTTCAGCGGCGTGATGATCTTCCCGCGCGCTGTGTAATCCTCCGGATTCGCCGTGAACACCAACATCAGGTCGAGCGGCAGCCTCACCGGATAGCCTTTCACCTGCACATCGCCTTCCTGCATGATGTTGAACAGGCTCACCTGGACTTTGCCCGCCAGATCCGGCAGCTCATTGATCGCGAAGATTCCGCGATTGGCCCGCGGCAGCAACCCGTAATGGATGGTGAGCTCGTCGGAAATCGCCTGGCCGGTCTTGGCTGCCTTGATCGGATCGATGTCGCCGATCATGTCCGCAATTGTGACATCCGGGGTTGCCAGCTTCTCGACATAGCGATCTTCGGCTTTCACCCATCCGATCGGCGTCTCTTCCTTCATTTCCGCTACCAGTTCGCGGCATCGCTTGCAGATGGGCCGGAACGGATGATCGCGAATCTCGCAACCGGCGACAAACGGCATCCACGCGTCCAGCAGCCCGGTCAATAGACGCGCCATTCGCGTTTTGGCTTGCCCGCGCAGACCCAGAAGTATGAAGTTGTGGCGCGATAGGATCGCATTCACAACTTGCGGCACCACGGTGTCTTCATAACCGGTGATGCCCGGAAACAGCGCCTGTCCCGTTTCCAGCCGGCAAATCAGGTTGGCGCGAAGTTCGTCTTTGACAGTGAAGTCCTGCGCCAGACGGCCGGCGAAAGAGCTATGTTTCAGTGCCCCAAGGGTCCGCGGAAGATCGTGGTGATTCATAAGTCCATCCCGCCCGGCTCCCTGATTCTAGCAACGGCGAAATCAAGCCCTGCTAATCAGTCCGGGCTGAACCGATATGCGGCGGCTGGTTGTGATATGTTCTCGGAGGCGTGAAGCGACCCGAATCAGAACCCGCGTCGGATTTTCAGCTCAATTGGCGCAAGCTGCAGCAAATCGGCCTGAACGCGTACGAGGCGCGTTCTTACCTGGTGCTGGTTGGCCACCCGCGCTTCAAAGCGCTGGAACTGGCGGCACGCGCGCACGTGCCGCGGCAGAAGATTTACGAGGTCCTCGACAGCTTGGTCGAAAAAGGATTTGCCCAGGTAGTGCAGGAACGAACCAAGCTGTTCTCGGGTGTAGATCCCAGTCTCGCGCTTCCTGGATATCTCGCGCGGCGCAACAAAGCGCTGCAGCATGAGCTTACCGAGCAAGCCCGGCTGGCCACCGGACTGATCGAGGATCTACGGCCAGCTTTCGTCGAAGGGCAGGACGGGCGCGGCACACTGGACTATCTCAGTCTGGTGAACGATCCCACTCAGGTGGCGGCGCACTATCGCCGGATGCTCGCCAATGCTCACCAGTCGTATGTTGAGTTTTCTCGGCCACCCTTCGCCGTCGATCCGCTCGATGAACAACTGGTGCGTGACGCGCGGGCTCGCGAGGTCGAGTGCCGGCTGCTGATTGAAGCCGGGCCGATTGATCGCGAACACAGCGACCGGCTGGAGGATTACCGGCGCGCCGGCATTGAAATCCGCTTCCTTGGTAAGCTGCCATTGAAGCTCGCGCTTTTCGATCAAAAGGAAGGGCTGGTGGCGCTGCTCGATCCTGTCCTCACGCGTCCTTCGTGGACCGCTGTCGTGTTCGACCACGGCGGATTCGCGGAAGCAATGAGCGGATTGTTTGAGACGCACTGGTGCCGCGGCGAGAAGTGTTTGCCGGGGACATCGGCAGCTTAGCCTGCATTTCTCACAATCCACGCGCCTTCATTACCTCACCTGGGATTTTCCGTTGCCGAATGCCTATTGCGTATACGCAATGAAGTAGTGTATAAAAGCACTGTGTCGCTTCATAATCGCATCGCGGTGCTTCGCGCGGAAAGGAAGTTGTCTCGCCTGACGCTGGCATTGTCCGTGGGTGTGAATCCGCAGACGATCGGGTTTTTGGAGCGCGGGGACTACACGCCGTCCCTGGAATTGGCGTTTAAGATCGCCGAACACTTTGGATTGCCGGTCGAGGCTGTCTTCTCGCCGCGGCCGTTTCGGACATTGAGCGAGCAGGTGTATGAACTGCACAAGAGGGAGGCTTGAGATGGCGGTAAACCAAGAGCGGAGCTGGCTCTGGAAAAAGATCGGGTTCTGGTTTGTGCCGGCGAAGTCGGAGAAGCTGGGACCGGAAGAGTGGGCGAAGGTCCTCAAGAGGTCGCACCCCGCGAAACAGCGGACGCGGCGGCTGTTGACGTTGTCATGGTTGCCGGTGCTGGCGTTTGAGATTGGGGTGAACCTGCGAATGGTGCGTCTCGATCCCTGGGCTGGATTGATGAGCGCCGCATTTCTGACGCTGTTGCTGGGGTTGATGGTTCGCGCGCTCCGGATCGGGTTCGCAGAGGTATCGCTGGAGGACCGGGCCGTGATGGAGTATGGCGCGGAGTTCGATGCTCTAAAGGCGAAGCAGCGCGGGGAGGTCTTTCAGCGGGCGGTGCGGGATAGAATCTTCGGCCGGGTGAAGATAGATGAGCATGAGGCCGTGCTGCGGCTGCGGGCGCAGGGCGCCGCGTACCGGTTGCTGGCGCCAGCGCTGGTGGTGTTTGTAACAGCGTATTGGGCGGCGTGCCTGTTTGGTCCGTTTGAGGTGACGCGCAGTGCACTGGCGGTGACCGCGGTGGTGGTGACCTGGCTGGCGGCGCTGGTGCTGGCGGCCCCGACCATGATCCGGATGTGGACACAGCCTGACGAGCCGGAGGAGACCGCAGCCGTCCGTGAATAAACGCTCGTCAGATGCGCGGTGTGAATTACGAATTTCCGTTGAGGCGTTTCAGCATCTCTTCGGGGTGGGTAAACTCAATCGCCTGGATTCCCAGGGCTTGGGCGGCGCTCACGTTCTCGGCGCGGTCGTCGAGGAACAATGTTTCGCCGGCCCTGGTTCCGATTCCTTGAAGGCAATCGTTGTAAATCGCCGGCTGTGGCTTGGCGGCTCGAACTTCGTAAGAAAGAGTCACGGGATCGAATCCTGAGAACCCGAATCCATCCGCGTAGATCGCCTCGCCGAGTTCGCGGGGCATGTTCGACAGAATGGCGATTCGGATGCCGCGCCGGCTCAGTTCGTGGGCAAAGACGTACATCTCTCGATTGAACCTCATCCATGAGCGGCAATCGCAATCGATGATGCGGGTAATGCCTTCGTCAGTCGGAAGCTTGCCAGCTTGCCGGCCGATTTCGTGCCAATATTCGACGGCCGAGATGTCGCCACGGTCGTAGCGAGCCCGGTCAGCCCAATAGAGCTCGGCGAATCGCTCCGAGGGGACACCTGCCAGCTTCGCAAGACGCCGTTTGTCGTCTTCGGTCTGGTGCGAGGCCAGAACGCCGCCGTAATCGAAAATGACGCCCGCAAACCGGTCAACGTGCGCCATCAGCCACCCGCGGCTCGCGCCGGCATTTCACCTCGCGAATCGCATAGATTCGCCGCCCTTGGCTTTCAAAGTAGGTTCGCATTAATACTTCGCCGATCAAGCCGGTCGAGAAGAACATCAGTCCCGCGAAAAACATCAGTGAGCCGGCGATCAGCAGCGGGCCATGCTCCGCAATGATGTCAATCCCCAGGATCTTTTCGATAAGCATATAAACCATCACCGCTGAGCCCAAGCCAATCCCCACCAGGCCCCATTTCCCAAAAAAGTGCATTGGCCGCGTGAGGTATTTGAGCAGGAACTTGATGGTCAACAGATCAAAAAAGACCCGGAACGTCCGGCCCAAGCCGTAATGCGATTCGCCGCTGGGGCGCTCAATGTTGGTGATGGGCACTTCCGCAATGCGCGCTCCGTAGACGCTCGCCAGAGCCGGGATGAAGCGGTGCAGCTCGCCGTACAGCCGGACTTCCCGAAGCACGTCCGCACGGTAAGCCTTGAAAGTTGTGCCGAAATCGTGCAGATCGACGCCGGAAATGTTTTTCATCAGCAGGTTGGCAATTCGGGAGGGAAAACGCCGCGTCAGTGCGTGATCAACGCGGTGCTGGCGCCAGCCGCTGACGATGTCGTAGCCTTCGTCAATTTTCCCGAGTAGGGCGGGGATGTCCTCCGGCGCATGCTGAAGATCGCCATCCAGAGAGATGATCACCTCACCCTGCGCCTCGTCGAAGCCGGCAGAGAGCGCCGCGGTCTGCCCGAAATTGCGCCGCAACCGGATCACTTTCAGATGTGGGTCGGTCTCGACCAGATTCGACAGCAGGTCAAAGCTCTTGTCGGTGGAGGCGTCATCCACGAACAGGATCTCGAAGGGCTTCTTTAGCTTCTCGAGCACCGTCGTCAGACGGTCGTAGAGCGGCAGAATAGACGGCTCCTCGTTGTGAATCGGGATTACGATCGAAAGCATTGCAACTCGCATTTACAGTGTAGCCAAAGGCACGGCTTGGGGTTTCAGCCGGAACGGCCTGGAGGGCCCGGGATGCAAAAGCTGTGGTATCGCCGTGTTTGCCAGAGAGCCCCGATTCGGGGCTACATCTATTCTGGCTATACAAGGGGGCAAAGCCCCGACAGTGGCGTCAGATAATAGTCAACTGAGTGATTCCTCTTGACGGAATCACTCAGTTGACTAAGGTCTTTCGCCCTCCGGGCTGAGGCGCCCACCACTCTCATTTTTTTCGACTTTCACGTCCCGCACCTGGCCTGGAAACGGGTCGAAAACTCCGAGTTTTGCGGCATCGTCACCTGCTATAATGGAGATTCGCACGACGCCCGGTAAGTCATCGCATTTCCAACGACTTGCGTGACGATTCCGGGGCCCCCAAGGAGTTACCGTTTTGGCGGATCAAGACGAACCGAAACCACCCGCGCAACCACCGCCCCCCGCTGGCGGATCAGGACCTGGAGGAGGAAACCTGATCCCCATCAATATCGAGGACGAGATGAAGACCTCGTATCTCGACTACGCCATGAGCGTCATCATCGGGCGCGCTCTGCCGGATGTGCGCGATGGCCTCAAGCCGGTTCATCGCCGTATTCTGTTCGGCCTGCACGAGATGGGCCTGCACTTCAACCGGCCGCCGCGGAAGTGCGCCAAAATCGTCGGCGAAGTTCTCGGCAAATACCATCCGCACGGCGACGCCCCGGTTTACGATTCGTTGGTGAGAATGGCGCAGAGCTTCTCGATGCGCTATCCGCTGATCGACGGCCAAGGCAACTTTGGCTCGGTGGACGGAGACCCGCCGGCGGCCATGCGATACACCGAGGCGCGCCTGGCTAGAATCGCCGGCACGTTGCTCGAGGATATCGACAAGGAGACGGTCGATTTCCGCCGCAATTACGACGACACCGAGGATGAGCCTGAAGTCCTGCCAACCCGCGCGCCGAACCTGTTGATCAACGGGAGCTCCGGAATCGCCGTGGGCATGGCGACCAACATTCCGCCGCACAATTTGCGCGAGATTGTGGAGGCCACGATAGCGCTGATCAATAATCCGCACACCCCGCTCTCCAAGAGCATTGAGAGCGTCCCCGGGCCGGACTTTCCTACCGGCGGTTTTATTCTGGGCCGGCAGGGAATCCTGGAGTACTTCACGAAGGGCCGCGGCAGCATGAAGATCCGGGCCCGCGCCGCGATCGAGAAGATGGGCAAAGACCGCGAAGCGATTATCGTCACCGAGATTCCGTTCCAGGTGAACAAGGCTCGTTTGATCGAGCACACCGCGGCGCTGGTACAGGAAAAGAAGATCGAGGGCATCTCCGACGTTCGGGATGAAAGCGACCGCGACGGCATGCGCATCGTATTCGAGCTCAAGCGCGGAGAGCAAGCCGAGGTGATCCTGAACAACCTGTACAAGCAGACGCAGATGCAGGTGAACTTCGGTGTGATCATGCTGTCGATCGTGAATGGCCAGCCGCGCGAGTTGGGCCTGATTGACACCATCAAGCGTTTCATCGATCACCGCCTGGATGTGGTGCGCCGCCGCACGGACTATTTGCTGCGCAAGGCGCGCGAGGAAGAGCACGTTTATCTCGGGTTTCAAAAAGCCCTGGAGAATCTGGATGCGTTGATCGCCGCCATCCGCGCCGCCAAAAACCCCAAGGAAGCTCGCGAGACGCTGGTGGCTCGGTTCGAGTTCAGCGAGATTCAGGCTCAGAAGATCATCGAACTCCAGTTACAGCGCCTGACGGGGATGGAACAGGAGAAGATCCGCGAGCGGCTCGCCGAGTTGCAGCGCTTGATTCTGGAATACCTCGAAATCCTCGGCTCGGAGAAAATTCTGAAGGGTGTTGTCGTCAAAGAGCTCAAAGAGGTTCAGAAGGAATTCGGCGATGAGCGGCGCACTGAAATCGTCGACGACGCCGGCGAGATTCGGCTCGAAGACCTGGTTCAGGTGGAAGACGTTGCCGTAACGGTTTCACGCGGCGGCTATCTGAAGCGAACGGCAGTAGATACCTATCGCCGCCAGATTCGCGGCGGCAAGGGCCGTATCGGCATGGGCACCCGCTCGGAGGACGTTGTCGAGCACCTCGTCATCGCATCCACTCACGCCTACATGCTCATTTTTACGAGCAAAGGCAGGGTTTACTGGCTGAAGATTTATGAGATCCCCGACGCCGGAACAGCCGGCAAAGGGAAACATGTTTCAGGCCTGATCAGTCTTCAGCCGGACGAGGAAGTGAAAGCCTTCCTGGCGGTGAAGGAATTTGTGGCGGGCAAGTTCATCGCGATGGTCACAAAGCAGGGCGTGATCAAGAAGTGCGAGCTCACCGAGTTTGACAATCCGCTGGCTCGCGGCATCATTGCCATTGCCCTCGATGAAGGCGATGAGTTGCTGGGAGCCAGAATCACCAATGGCGAGAGCTTCATTTTCCTGGGCTCGTATGAAGGTATGGCCAGCCGCTTCCGCGAGGACGAGGTTCGCCCGATGGGCCGCCAGGCGCGAGGAGTGCGGGCTATGGAATTGGAGAAGGGCGACTATCTGGTGGGCGTCGAAATCGTCGAGAAAGAGGGCCTCATTCTGTCCATCTCGGAACTCGGCTACGGCAAGAGAACTCCGCTTCAGGACTACCGCCTTACGGCGCGCGGACGCAAGGGAGTTATCAATATGAAGACCACGCCGCGAGTCGGCAAAGTGGTTGGCGTCCTCTCAGTGCGCGAAAACACCGATCTGATGATCATTACTAAGGATGGCAAGATTATCCGCCTCGAATCGGGCGAAATCCGGCAGGCGGGCCGTTCCACGCAAGGCGTTCGACTAGTGCGCATGGAGGAAGGCGACCGGGTAGCGGCCGCGTCCGTCATTCCCGAAACCGACGAGGCTGTTTTGAACGGAAACGGAACTCCCGAACTGCCGGTGCAATAAGCAACCGAGAGCAGTTGAAAACAACATAATGGCCGCGGATGAACGCCGATGAACGCGGATAAGCCAACGTTTTCAATCAGCGTTCATCGGCGTTCATCCGCGGCTGGTCCTGTTGTTATCCACCTCGCTCGCCTATTTCGACGGATTTTTCGGAATAGATTGCAGGGCGCTCAGGATCGCTTGTCCGTCGGGAGTGCCGAGACCCGTGCATGCGTCCCACCCGGGGCCGGCGTTGTAGGCGCCGTTCGTGCCCGAGACGATATCGTGCAGGGCTTTGTGCTGTTCAACCGTTCCGTAAAGCGCCGGATGCAAGTAACCCACCGGCTTACCCAGCTTTTCGTTCAGCAGGCTGATGAGGCCCGCCCAGAGCGGCGCCACGGCGCTCGTGCCGCCTACAACTCCCCAGTGGCCATCTACCAGCGTCATGTATCCGGTTTCCGGATCTGCCAAAGCCGCTACGTCCGGAACCCCGCGGCCTTTCAACGCGGACCCGCCCGCAGGCGTCGGAACGTCCGCATTCGCCTGGTACGCCGGCAGCGGAAAGTATGAGCTTACGCCGCCGCCGGTGGCGCCGCCCTCCTCGCCGTCGTTCCACACAGTCTCGCTCTTGATCGTGCTGCCGCTCGCCACAAGGCGCGTTCCGCCGCACGCCAGCACGAACGGGCTGGAGGCAGGGAAGTCGACATTGACCAAACCGTCTTCTGCGCCGTCGCTCGAGCCGTTGTCTCCCGCCGCCGCAATCACGGTGATGCCGAGCAGCGCCGCGTCATGGAAAGCCTGGTTGAAGGCGTTCAAAGACTGTTCGGTCCAATCGGATTCGGCCGAACCCCAACTGATGGAAATTACCGACGGTTTGCGGACCGTGTCGTGAATCGCGGCATTGATGGCGCCCAGGAATCCCTGGTCGGTGTTGGGCGCAAAGTAGACGGCAATTGAAGCGCCGGGAGCCACACCGCCGGCCACTTCGATATCGAGCACCACCTCGCCGTCGGGGCCGTCCGGACTCCCGTCCGGCATATTGGCAGCCCCGCTCACGGAGACCGGCGCCACCTTGACGTTCTGGAGGCTGAGCGACTGCCAATACCGGGAGAGATCGGTGGCTCGGAAACCGCCGCCGAGCTCAATCAAGGCGATCGTCTGCCCCTGGCCGCTGCCGTCCGGGAAATTGTAAATCGACCGGAGTTGTATGGGAGTAAATGTTCCCGCCGGATTGGCCCGCTCGGTGAACTTGCGCTTCGCACGGGCGGCCGGCCTCGTATCGAAGCCGAAGACTCCCGTGACGATCGCTTCCAGGCGATTGGGAACCTGCAGGTAACCGCGACGGCTCCGGTAGGCTTTGCCATTCGAGCGGCGCATTTCGAGGGAGGCTCCAAAGAGCCCGGCCAAGCGTGAAAGGGGTCCCTTCAGCACGATCGTTCGCGCTGCCGGATTCAAGTTTGTTACAGCCAGGTGATTCCGCGCGGCGAACGCTTCCACCGTCTGGATATCGCTAGTACTCGCGCCGCAACGTTCACCGAGCTCTGCGTGAGTCAGCGGCCTCTGCTGAAAAGACGGATTTGCCGCAGCGCGTTTGCGCCGCAGCACGAGAGTAATTTCCACCTGCTGGCCGGGCTCTGGGGGCCCTGCAGGCACGGAGGATTCCAGGTGCTCTTTGTAACTCCCGGGAAGAGTCGAGGAAAAAGACGTCGTTGAAAAGGACGTCGTTAAGAAAGAGGACATTGATGCGTGCTCCCGACAGCGAGCCTAAGCCCGCCAAGCCTCTGACAGCTTGATCGGCGATTGCCAAAAGGCATACACCTGACTGAAAAAAGAGCCGGTTAACTAATGTTGCAATTTCGCGCGAAAGCCTGTGACTCGTTGCCGGCGCCTGCTTCCGGACTCGCCACGTGGTAGTAGGCTGAAGAGTCTGTCAAACCTCATTCACACAATATTCATGGCAACGTCACACTCGGCGTGAACCGGGCAGCAACCAATGCCATTTGCGTGAATCCATGCGATGCATTCCTCGGGCTCGGTACCGGATTCCTGCAGCGGTATTCACAGGACAAATGTTTCAAACCGTGTTCACGTAATATTCACGGCAAAGTCACACTTGTCCGGTACGCTCTAGGTTGATTTAGGGGTTGATCCGCACACTCACTGTTCAACCGTTTCACGACGGCTACGCCTTGTGTGTGTTTTCTTTTGATCCAAGAGGAGAGTATGAAAAAAATTCGGTTTGTGAGTTTGCTTTGCGTCTCCGCGTTGGCGGCGCATCTGTTCGCTGCCGACGGCGCTGACGCACCGGCTAATGCGAACAGTGGATCCACCGCCAAACCGGCCGCGATTACAGCGGCCGACATTGAGCAGCTGCGGATGCGCATCGCCGATCAGGAAGAACAGATCAAGCAATTACAGAAGGCGGTGGCTGCCCAGCGCGATCTGCTCGATACCACGCTTCGAGCGGTCGAAGCTTCCACCACCCCGACGACTCCGAGCGGCAATGCGCGCCTCGTCAATATTGGAGGGACCGCAGTGCCGGGCGTGGCCCCAATTAGCGGGGTCGCGGTCCCAGGCGTGGCGCCGGCGGCAAGCGCGGCGCAGCCCGTGGCGGCTGAGGCCAATCCGCTGCAGTTGAAGATTGGCGATTCCTACTTCACGCCTTTCGGGTTCATGGATCTGACATACGTTGGCCGCACGACCAACGTCGGCAGCGGCATTGGCACGAACTTTGCATCCATCCCGTATTCCAATACCGCGGCCGGCCAGCTCAAGGATAGTTACCTGGCCATCCAGAACTCGCGCATAGGCGCCAGGTTCGACAGCATGTTCCACGACACGAAAATTCTCGCCTATTGGGAGTCGGATTTCCTGGGCAACCAGCCGACCAACGTTCTGGTCGCGAGTAACTCCCAAACCTTCCGGCTCCGCCTGCTGTTCGCCGATCTTCGGAAAAGCCATTGGGAACTCTCGGCCGGTCAGATGTGGGGCTTGATGACTCCGAACCGCGTGGGCGCCGGCTCGGTCACCAGCGACGTCTTCTTCACCGACACCGTGGACGTGAACTACCATGCTGGTCTCGTTTGGGACCGCGTGCCCGGCTGGCGCACCATTTACCATCCCACGGATACGATCTCCTGGGCTTTCGGCATGGAAAACCAGCAGCCGTATGTGGGCGGATCTTCCGGTGCCCCCACCATCGTGTTGCCGAGCAATCTCTCCTCCTCTGTCACCGGCGAGACGAACAGCGGTGCAACCAGTTTTTCCGCTCCGGGCGTTCGGCCTGATTTGGTCAGCAAGCTCGCCTTTGATTGGAGTCCCCTTTACCACACCGAGTTGGTTGGCTTGTGGGGCGTAGAGAAGACTTACAACCCAACCACTTCGAACAATTACTCCAGGGCTAACGGCGGCTTTTCGTTCAACAACAACCTCACGATTTGGAAAGGGCTCCGCGTGCTTGAGAACGCCACCTATGGCCAGGGCATCGGACGCTACTTCTATGGCACAGGCCCCGATTTCGTGATTAACTCAGATGCCTCGCCCACCAATATCAAGTCCGTGGCCACTGTCGACGGCTTTGAGTGGACAATCGCCAAGAACACGGTCCTTTACGCCTACTACGGCACGTATTACTTCGGACGCGAGAACGTTTGGGATCCGACGGCTAAGAAGTACGTCGGCTACGGCTTCGCGGGCTCGTCTAACAGCAACAATCGCCAGATTGAGGAGTACACCGGTGGATTCCAGCAAACCATTTGGAAAGACCCCCGGTACGGCGCATTGCTTTTCTTCGGCCAGTACTCTTATCTGTACCGCGCACCGTGGTACGTCACGGGCTCGGCCCCGTCGTCGGCAGTCAGCAACATGTTCTTCCTAAACCTTCGCTACCAACTGCCTGGTCAGGCTCCGAAGCTGGAAGTGAAGTAGACACGATCCTTTTACAAGCCCGCGGCGCAACGGCCGGTTAGTGGCATTTGCGCGTTGGAAGTGCGGGCTCGAAACAAAACCTGAAGCCCGGGCCGGTCGGCCCGGGCTTTTTGTTGCCATAGCCGGACTCTTGCGTTTGCACCCCGTCCCGACGTGCCATCGGGTGCTATTCTCAATCTCGCCATGGGACAGCCACGATGCATTCTCAGAATGCGGTTGATTGCTCTGCTGGTCTCGGTCGCCGAGCTGGCTTCGGGCGCTGCCGGCCAGTATCCCGCGCACTGGTGGGCGCCGGTGCCCGAAAGCCAGAAAGCCGTCTGGGAGATTCTTCCGCAAGCCGCCAAACCCGGCGAAGTGATTCTTTCCAAGCGCAACGAATTGGGCATCCTCTCGAACTTCGCCGCCACGCCGTTCACGTTTCGAGGAAAGCGATATGCAAGCGTTGAGGGCTTCTGGCAAATGATGCTCTATCCGGAAGGCTCGGACGATCCGCGGGCGCGCGCGCCTGAAGTCATCTGGCCGCACTCGCGCGACGAAGTGTCCCGGATGACGGCGTTCGAGGCCAAGGCCGCGGGCGACGCCGCCGAGCGGAACATGCAGAAACTGGGGATCGACTGGGTTACTTTTGAAGGCAAGCGCGTGCTCTACCGGTCTCGACAGAAAGGGGAGCACTACGCTCTCATCGTCGCCGCCATGCGCGCCAAAATGGAGCAGAACACCGAAGTGCGAAGGGTTCTTCTCGCGACAGGAAACCTGCGATTGCTCCCGGATCATATCCAGGAGCCCGATTCTCCTCCCGAATGGCGTTATTTCGAAGTTTGGATGGAGTTTCGATCGGAACTTCAGCGGGCGCAAAGTAGCGAACGGCGTTAGGACAGGCGGCCCGTAATTCGCGCCTCTGGCGCCAGAAAGGCTGCCCTCTGCAAGCGCATTTGCGGACAGGAAACCGAAGGGAACACAGCCGCAGGTCGGACAAGGGGAGAAGTGAGTGAGCCTGCCCGCTATGTCCCTCCGCTCTTTATCGCTCGCCTGGAAGGCAGCTAGTGGGTGCTGCCCGCGTCCTTGAAGTTCAGCGCGAAGTACGGATAGGTAAAAGACGGCCCCTTCTCCATGGTGGTTAGGAAATGGCCGGGAAAGATGTGCCCGACTCCGACACCGAGGTTCACGTGGCGGTTGATCTCATACCATGTGTAGGCGTCCAACTCCTGGCCAATGTGGGTGCCGGCGGTCCCGAGCGTATTGCGAACGATGGAGCCGACTGAGGTGTTGTAGAGCGAGTCGGTAGCGCTGACCAGCCAATAATCGAGATATTGGGCAGTGACGCTCCAGCGGTTATGGGGCTCGATAGTGGCGCCGGCGCGAACCGCCTGGATGTTCTGCCAGCCGAACTGATCGCAGATGCCGAATCGGTCGTGCGCGGTCGGGTACATCGTGTCGAAGGTGCCATGCACTTCGTCGTGCGGATTCTTGTCTCCGGAGGCGTAATCGTACTGGGTAAACGCGCGTGGCTTCGAGGGCGCGGAGGCAAAGCGGTAGGCAATACCGTCGGTGGTGCCCCAGGCTCTGATGGCGTTGTCGCCGTCCGATCCCCTCTCGATGATGCCTTCGGCAGAGTAGTCGAAGTTGCTGGCGGCGAGGCCCTTCCAGCGAACGCCGTATGCTTGTTCGCTTTCATGGCCGGTTGTCGACTTACCTGCGGTCTCCACCGAGACGCTGGGATCAACCCGCCAGAGCACGAACGGCTCAAAGGTGGAGGTGGGGGCGATGAGGTTGTCGATGGCGCCATACATCCCGTAGATGTTGTTGCCCTCTTGATGATGGCTGATGCCCTCATCCAGTGGAATTACGACGGAAGCCGCGAAAATCCCCAGGTGAAAACGATCCACGTGTAGATTGGTGACCACCGCGTCGTAGGAACGGGCCTGATCGCGCCATTCGGAATTCGCGATGATGGTGTTGTTGTAGTTAATCAACTGGCGGCCGACGCGAACACTGATCCACTGATGCTCGGGGTCGCCAAACTCGGCGTAGGCCAGCTTGAGATCGAAGCGATTCGTGTTCGGCGGCTGCAGGGGCGGCTGTTGGAACCAGGCGCGAGCGTCCTGCATCTGCCCGACAATGCGAAGCCAGCTGGTGGGCTTAATCTGCATCAGGAAGCGCCAGCGGTTCAATAGATAGTTGTCATTGTCATTGAGCTTAAAGCTCTGATTCAACATGCCTTCATAGCGGAAACGCTCTTCCAACCCAAATCCGATCCAGGAGGGGAGCTGCTGATCCAATGCCGTCATGGGAGCGAAATCAGGGAAGTCGTAGGGAGTGTTCTGGCCGGTCGTTCTGAAAGCCGGGCCGTTCAAGAAACTCAAGGGGTTAGAAGCCGGGCCCGTGATGAAAGACCCGTTGTAGCCGCTGGACCCATTTTGAGTCGTGACATCGTCTTGTGCGGCAGCGGGGATCACGCCAAGAGCCACAAGAAACAGCAAGCTCGTGACCGGTTTCCAGCCATGTTGCGGAGGGGTGCTCTTCATGTCAAGTAAATCTATCAGGTTACAGTATATAAGGCAAGCGATTCTATTCAATTTCGATCGGATTTACATCACACATTAGACCGCCCTGCTGCCCTTGACCTATTTCCGCTGCCCTAGACCAATTTCCTAAGACGTGCCATGATCCTATCCAGACATGTGGGGCAGGTTGGTAACCTGCGGTCGATTGTCATTCGGCCTGGCGCAGCGCCGGCACGCCGGGGAGCTGCGGGTAGCCAACCCGCTGCAGGCTAACAACCTATCCCCCATAAGCTCCCGAAGTACTTTCTGTTGAATCATGAGCCGTCTTGCCAATCCGACGCTTGCAACGCTGCGGCGCGAATTCGGGCCTATGTTCCACCTGGCAGTGCCGGTGGTGTTCTCAGAGCTTGGCTGGATGACGATGGCGGTGGTCGACACCGTGATGGTGAGCCGGCTAGGCGCGGCCGCCATTGGAGTGGTTGGTCTCGGCGGAGCGATCTTCTACGCTGTGGCCTTGTTCGGCTTCGGCATCCTCCTGGGCCTCGACACGCTTGTCGCGCAGGCCTTTGGCGCTGGCGATATCGACCGCTGCCACCGCGCACTCCGCCAAGGTCTGTATGTGGCCGTCCTGATGACGCCGCCGATCATGGCCATCTCGTGGCTGCTCCCGCCCTTCTTTCCATCCTGGGGCATTAATCCCACGGTAGCCCGCGGCGTCGCGCCGTTCTTGCACGCGCTGAGTTGCGGAACTCTACCGTTGCTCGCCTACGCCGCCTTTCGCCGCTACCTTCAGGCCACAGGCCATACGCGGCCCGTCACTTTCGCGCTGGTTTCGGCCAACTTAATCAATGTCCTGGGCAACTGGGTCCTGGTATACGGTCACCTCGGAATGCGGGCTCTGGGTACGACCGGCTCCGGCTGGTCGACGGCCATCTCGCGGGTCTACTTAGCCGTCGTCCTGGGATACTTCGTTTGGTTTTTCGACCGCGAAAGGGGGGCTGGCTTGTTCCACCAGGCGCCGCGATTCGAATGGCCGTTATTCCGCGAACTGGTGAAACTCGGCGCGCCCTCGGCATCACAAATCTCGCTCGAGGTGGGCGCGTTCAGTATAGCAACCGTGTTCGCGGGCAGATTGATGCCGGCCGCGCTCGCCGCCCACCAGATCGTTTTGAATTGCGCCAGCTTCACCTACATGGTGCCCCTCGGCGTATCGTCGGCCGCGGCCGTGCGCGTCGGACATGCCGTTGGCAGGGGTGAATGGGACGTCGCCCGCCGTGCGGGCTGGATTGCAGTGGGCCTCGGCGCTGCGTTCATGATATGTGCTGCGATCCTATTCATCAGTGCGCCGCGTTGGATTCTCAGTCTGTTTTCCGCCGACCAGCAGACCGTCGCCGTTGGCGTGGCCTTACTCGCGGTGGCCGCCGTATTTCAGGTATTCGATGCCGCTCAGGTGATCACGACGGGAGCACTGCGCGGGTTGGGTAACACGCGCACCCCGATGCTCGCCAACTTCGTTGGTTATTGGGTGTTCGGCTTGCCCGCTGGATACTGGCTTTGCTTCCGCCGCGGCTGGGGATTGTTGGGACTCTGGTGGGGCTTGTCGGCGGGGTTAATTGGCATCGCCGTCTTCCTGCTGCTCGTCTGGGCGCGTGAGTCTCGAGCCGCGGCCGCCTTGAAGGCCAGCCCCGCAAACGCCGCGCCGGCTCAAACGATCAACATACAATCGCCGTAAGAGAAGAACCGGTAGCGCTCGGAAACTGCGTGGCGGTAAGCGCTCAATATCAGTTCGTCTCCGCCGAAAGCACACACCAGCAGCAGCAGGCTCGATTGCGGCAGATGGAAGTTGGTCAGCAAGGCGCCCGTCGCAAGAAATGAGAAGCCAGGGTAGATAAACAGGTTCGTCTCACCCTGCATGGGCCTCCAGCCGCCACCCAGCCTTGCCGTCTCCACCGTTCGGACACTCGTGGTTCCCACGCACAGCACCCGTTTCGCGCGGCTCAGACACGCTGCGGCTTCCGGCGATATTTCGAAGTACTCTTCGTGCAGTTTCACACGCGAGACTTCCTTCTCTCTCAGTGGAGCGAACGTTCCCAAACCTACGTGCAGCGTGACTCGGGCCACTTCGGCGCCGGCGGCTACACAGGCCGCGAGGATCTCCTCGGTGAAATGGAGTCCGGCCGTGGGCGCCGCCACTGAGCCGCTCCGCTCCGCATAAACGGTCTGGTAGCGTTCGCGATCCGCTGCATCAGGCTCCCGCCGGATGTAAGGCGGCAACGGCGTCCTGCCCAGCCGTTCGAAGGCTTCTTCCAGTGGAGCAGTGGAACGAAAGTATAGCTCTCGCTCGCCGAATTCGCCGGCTGCCATAACTTCGGCCGAAAGGCCGCCGCCAAAATCGATTTTGTCGCCGCGCCGCACTCGCTTTCCGGGCCGCACCAGGGCTCGCCATCGATCGGGCTCACCTGGCATCGCGCGCACCAGAAATACTTCCACTTCGGCCCCTAAAGCCCGGTTGCGCCGGCCATAAAGCCGCGCCGGAAATACGCGCGTGTTGTTCAGAACCAGACAGTCGCCTGGTTGGATGTAGCGCGGCAGGTTTCGGAACGACTCATCGTAAAAGCGCTGTTCGCCGCGTGACACCACCAGCATCCGCGAGGCGCCGCGAGTCTCTGGCGGCGTTTGCGCAATCAACTCCTGCGGCAGGTGGTAATCGAAGTCGGAAACCAGCACCGCATCGAGTTTAGCGAAGCCCCGGCCGTCCTTCTACGCCTTCACTTCTTCGGGAATCCCGGATTTGCCTTGATCTCGCGAATCTGGAGAATGTGCCGCTGCTCATGCGTCGAGATCTCAAGCAGGCATTGGTAGGCGTCGACGCCCCATTCCGGCACGGCATGGCCGCGAAGGTCGGCGTCGCTCGACCTGGCGACTTCGAGTAGCCTCGCGTGCATAGCCAGAAAGGTTTTGAGGGCTTGAGCCGCGTCGATCGTTTGGTCTTTAGGATTTTCGTCGGCTGACGTCTTTTCGTGATGGGTGCGATCGATTCCGTACCAAAGCACGTCGGCATCATTCGCCTGTTTGTCTAACTTCTTCGGCGGTTCTTTCAGCGCGTCTTGGAAGAGCTTCCAATAGTTGGGTTCGGCAATGGCTAAATGCTGCACCACTTCGGCGACCGTCCACTTGTCGGGCGCCGGCCGGTAATTGAGCTGGGCCGAGGAAAGATGAGAGACTTCGTCGGTCAGCCAGGCCTGGGTCATTTCCAGGTGAGCCACAAGGTGCTCACGTTCCCGCTGCGTCATAGGGTCGGCAAGCACCGAAAGCGCCGCAGCAAGGAAGACGGCTCCGGCAAGCCACATCGTAGGTTTGGTCATATTCGAATGAGTCCTTTCCTGCCAATCGTCGAACGCTCCGCTCACTCGTAGCGCAGCGCGCGGATTGGCTCAATCCGCATCGCGCGTGATGCGGGTGCATAACAGGCAGCCACGGTAGCAAACAGAAGCACAAACGCCGTCGCAGCCATCACCATCCAGTCGAGCCCGGTGACGCCATAGATGAGGCCCGCGAGCATTTTTGTCAGGAACACCGCTCCCGCGGTTCCCACCGCCATGCCTGCGGCTGTCAGTGTCAGGCCCTGCCCAAGCACATAGCGCATGAGGCGCCAGGGTTCCGCGCCCAGGGCCATTTTGATTCCGAATTCCGAGGTGCGCTGTGCCACCGAATAAGAGATCACGCCGTAGACGCCCACGCCCGCCAACAAAAGCGCCAGCGCGGAAAACATCGACAGCAGCATGACCAGGAATCGCGAGCGGGAGCTGGACTGGTTCACGACTTCCTGCATGGTTCTGACCTGCGCTACCGCAACGCCGCCGTCGACCGCGCCCACTGCGCTCCGGACCGCGCTCGTCAGCCTTTTCGGATCACCCGTAGTGCGGGCGATGATATAGGGCGAGCCAGTGTAGCCGGCATTCGAGAGATAGGGTAAGAAAATCTCCGTGCCCACGGGACGATCCACTCCGCCGTTTTTCACGTCAGCCACGACACCCACAATGGTGTACTTCTTATCGCCGCCGCCAGGTTGGATCCAGCGGCCAACGGCGGTCGCGTGGGGCCAGAACGTGCGGGCCATGCTTTGGTTGATTACAACGCCCAAGTTCCGGGGGTCGGCATCCCGATCCTCAAGCGGCCGTCCTTCCAGAACACGAATACCCAGGGCGCTAAAGAAACCTGGCGACACGGTCTGATAGAAATTGACGCTCTGAATCGGTGTCTCTTTCGAAGCTACAAACCCTTCAATCCCGGTGTCGTTTTCGTTCGCGCCGCGCTTCGGCGGCAGGCCTGAAGCGATGCCCACCGCTTGTACGCCCGGTATCCGCTGGCACTCCTCAATCACGCGTCTACAGAATTGCTGCTGGCTTTTGCTGTCTTTGTAAATGCTCGATGGCAGTGGAATTTGCGCTGTTAAAACGCCTTGCGGGTCGAAGCCAACGTTTACCTGCTGGAGCCGCCAAAATCCGCGCACCATGAGACTCGCCCCGGCAAGCAGGATAAAGGCCAAAGCCGTTTCCGCAATCACCAGCGCGCGGCGGAAGTTGTGCGAAGAAACACTCGAAGACGCGCGGCCTCCAGAAGCCTTCAAAGTGTCGTACAACCGGATGGCCGGTACGTGGATCAGAGGGGCAAGCCCAAAGATTATTCCGCTCAGAATGCTGACTACCAATGTGAAGGCCAATACCCGCAGGTCGAGTGTGACCTCCTCCGCGCGCGGTATGCTGGCCGAGCCCGCACTGAGGATCAACCGCAAGCCGGCATACGCCAGAGCGACTCCGACAGCAGCGCCGGCGAACGAGAGCACAACTCCTTCGGCAACAAACTGAGCCAGCAGTTGCATCCCGCTGGCGCCTACCGCCCGACGCACGGCGATCTCTTTTTGCCGCCCCTCGCTGCGAGCTAACAGCAGATTGGCCACATTGACGCATGCGATAAGCAATACGAAAACCACTGCGCCGAGCAGCAGCCAGATAGCCTTCCGGACTCCGCCCACGGTCTCGTCATAGAAGTTGTACATCACAATCGGATGGTTTTCCGGCGAGAAAACATGGTTCTGACCCATCGGCGAGTAGCTCTCACCCCAATGCGCCACCAACGCCGCCATCTCGGCGCGCGCTTGTTGAATGGAGACGCCCGGGCGCAGCCGCGCAAACACGTTGTAGTTGTGGCCGCCGCGGTTGGTGCTTAGCGGGTTCAACTGCAGTGCTGTCCACACTTCGGTTTTGGACGTCTCACCTGGAGGGAATTGGAACCCGCGGGGCATCACTCCCACCACCTTGCACTTCTCGCCATCCAGGAAAACGTCCCGTTCGAGAATGTGTGGATCGCCTCCGTAGCTGCGCTGCCACAGATCATGCGAGAGCACGACCACGCCGGGCGCCTTCGGCTTGTCCTCTTCCGCAGTGAATAGTCGCCCCAGTTCCGGCGCCACCCCCAGCGTGCTTAAACCCTCAGCGCTAATTCCCGTTGTGGTTACGCGAATAGGTGCGGTGGAAGTGGTAATGTTGAGTCCATCCGTCGCCCAGGCGCCTACGGTTTCGAATGCCTTGTCGGCCTTCATGTCGAAGACCTCCGGCTCAGAAGTCGTAAAGCGGCGGAGCCCGCCGTTGGCAAACTTGGGGAACTCCGTATATACGCGCACAAGCCGGTCAGGCTCGCGATACGGCAGCGGCTGCAGAACCACCGAATTCACGATTGTGAACATGGCCGAGGTGGCGCCAATTCCGAGGGCCAGGCACAAGACGGCTACCAGGCTGAAGTTCGGGGTGCGAACAATGTTTCGGAAGATTTGCCGAAGGCTGAGTCCCATTACATGTCTCCTCGAGGAATGGCCGAATCTCTAGCAAAGGCAATTAACGCGCCAAACTGCAAGCCTGCTCCAAAGCGCTGTAGGTACACCGTCGGGAGGGCGGAAAAGTCGCCCTATTTGGCGATCCCAGTGTCCGCTCGCGGGATTCGAGTGTTCTTCCTCGTAATTCTGGGCCACGCAAGCCGGCGACAACGGAAGGTCGAAGCCGGCAAGTATGCGATGTTCAAAGGGGCAGTTGTTCTCGCGCTTTGTTAGTCCTGCCAGGCTCTCTACACATGAAGATTCTGGGTATTGAAAGCTCTTGCGATGAGACCGCCGCCGCGGTTGTGGAAGATGGCATGCGTCTGCTCTCTTCCGTCGTCGCCTCTCAGTTCGATACTCATTCCAAATACGGCGGAGTAGTTCCCGAACTGGCCTCGCGGGAGCATTTGCGCGCGATTGTGCCGGTGGTTCGCCAGGCGCTCGACGAGGCGGGTGCCAACTTGGCGGATTTGTCTGCTATCGCCGTTACCGCCGGACCCGGGTTGGTGGGCTCGCTGCTGGTCGGCATCACCTATGCCAAGGCACTCTGCTTCGCGGTGGGCCTCCCGCTTATCGCGGTGAATCATGTCGAGGGTCACATCCACTCCGTGCTTATGGATGCCGCCGCCGGACCCGATCCAATCCCTCTGCCGGCAGTTGCCCTGGTGGCGAGCGGAGGGCACACTCATTTGTACGAGGTGCGCGTTGAGGGGAGCTATCGTCTACTCGGCCGCACCCGTGATGACGCCGCCGGCGAGGCCTTTGACAAGGTCGCCAAACTGCTAGGATTCGGCTATCCTGGCGGCCCCATAATTGACCGGCTCGCCCCCTTTGGCGACCCGCGCGCCGTGCGCTTCACCCTCGCCCGCATGAAAGGAAACACGCTCGACTTCAGCTTTAGCGGGCTGAAGACCGCAGTGCTGCGATGGGTGCAGCAGCGCAACCTCGACGGGGAAATCGCCGCGCGCCGTGCATTGCTCGCGCGTGAGCGTCCACCAACAGCGGAGCAGTGGCTGGCCCACACTCCGCGTCACACGCTGGATCTGCTGGCCAGTTTTCAGCACACCGTGATCCAGGAACTCCTAGGCCATGTAAAGCTTTCAGCCACCGAAATCGGCGCCACCGCGGTGATCGTGGCCGGCGGTGTCGCCGCCAATGAGGGGCTGCGGCGCGCGGCCGCCCTCGAACAGGAATCCGGATCGACGCTTGCTTTCCACTTTTCGCGCCGCGAGCTTTCTACCGATAATGCAGCCATGATCGCGGCCGCCGCATCAGGGAAACTCGAGCGCCACGAATTCGCCGGATTCGACCTGAAAGCGCAGGCAGCTCTGGCACTGACCTGCTAGTACCAAGTTGGAAGTCCGCGGATAGAGGTTGTGCGCCAACTGCCGCAGCTTGACACGAGTCAGTCAAGTCTCACTGCCCGTTCATTCCATACCGGCGCAGCTTCTCATACAGGAGCCGCCGATGGATGCCCAGCACTTCGGCGGCCTTGGATTTGTTCCCTGCGGTCTCGGCGAGGGCTTTCTGAACCAACCGGCGCTCCAGCTTCTCAATGTTCTTTTTCCAGCCTTCATCCAAAGAAACCAGTTCCGTCCAGTCGCGTGGCCCCACTTGAGGTGCTGCCTCGAGATGCTCTGTCTCGAGGACTGGTTTATCTTCCAACGCGGCAGCCGCCGCACTCGCATCATGCGATGTATTCACGTAAATCGCGCCACCTTCGCGCGTTGCTCAACAGCAGGATGATTCGCAAACTCACCACCGCTTGCATGGCCTGCTTGGTGTCGAAACACGCTATTAAATTCAATCTTCACCCGGCGTTGAACTCCATCCGGTGCATTCGCGTTGTCGGCTCATGCCCGAGTGCAAACACCGCCCTACTACATCGACGTATTGCCTGGCACTCGGGTTGCGGTTTGCGCACACTCCGGCTGGATTGAACTGCTCCTAAATAGTTGTTCCAACAAGCTGAAATTGACGTCGGCTAAAGCCGGCACTGCAGACTAAGACTCCGCGCAGCCTATGACTTCTGACCGCAACTCGGTCTATTCCTTGAGCAACTGTCGTGCAATTACCAGGCGCTGTATCTCGCTCGTTCCTTCGCCGATGGTGCAGAGCTTTACATCGCGGTAGAACTTCTCCACCGGGTAGTCCTTGGTAAAGCCGTACCCGCCGTGTATCTGCAGGGCCTCGTTTGCGACGCTCACGGCGACCTCGGAGGCAAACAGCTTGGCCATCGCCGATTCCTTGGTCACGCGTTTGCCGGCGTCCTTCAGCGCGCCAGCGCGATAGGTCAATAATCGGGCCGCTTCAATCCCAGTAGCCATATCGGAAAGCTTGTGCTGGATAGCCTGAAACTCCGAGATGAATCGTCCGAATTGTTTCCGCTGCTTCGAGTAGCGCAGCGCGGCGTCGTAGGCGCCCTGCGCGAGCCCTACCGAAAGAGCCGCGATTGAAATCCGGCCGCCATCCAGAACGCGCAGGCTATCGACGAATCCCTCGCCTGCTTTGCCCAGTAACTGAGTCTTCGGCAAGCGGCAATCCGTGAACACCACCTCGCCTGTCGCGCTGGAACGCATGCCAAGCTTGTTCTCTTTCTTGCCCGCGTGAAAGCCGCGCGTGCCCGCCTCCAGAATGAATGCCGAGATGCCGTGCTGCGACGCCGCGCGATCCGTCACCGCCATCGCTACGCAGACTTGCGCATAGTGCGCGTTGGTGGTAAACGTCTTGCTGCCGTTCAACACCCACATGCCGTCGTCGACGACTGCCGATGTCCGCGTCCCGGCTGCATCCGACCCGGCCTCGGCTTCGGTCAGCGACCAGCAGCCGATCCACTCGCCGCTTGCCAGCTTCGGGATATACTTCTTGCGCTGTGCCTCGCTGCCGGCAAGAAAAATGTGATTGGTGCACAGCGAATGGTGGGCCGCCACAATCAGCGCAAAGCTGGGGTCCACCCTTGCCAGTTCTTCAATCGCGATGGCGTATTCAATGTAGCTCAGCCCCGCTCCGCCCAACTCCTCCGGGAAAATGGCCCCCAACAGCCCCAGCCCGCCGGCTCTCTTCACCGCCTCGAGCGGGAAGGTCTGCGTCTCGTCCCACTCCATCACGTGGGGCGCTATCTCTGTTTCCGCAAACTCGCGCACCGTCTTGCGAAGCTGGATCTGCTCCGCCGTATATTCGAAGTCCATAGTGGGCGACTCATTGGCCCGGCTTTAGAACAAGCCGTCGGTCAGGCCGCTCGTCGGCCGTTGTGCGCGATCAACTAAACTATCTCTTCCTTTTGGCTGTCCCATCGCAAGGTCCGTTGCAGGCGGTAACTGTCGACAGCCATGCGCGACGCAATGGAAACACGGAATCCCAGCTCGAACGGGCAGTTCGTCTCTTTCCCGCTGCGCACGCAGTCGAAGAAATTCTGCATGTGCGCGCGCGGTGACGATGTAGTCTGGCCGGTCATTCCCGGCGCGCCCGGCCGGTTCACCGGTTCCGGCGCAAAGCGAATCTGCTGGCCCTTGAAAATGGTCCCGTCAGTCCCGAGCACCTGGTCCGTTACTCCGGGGCTGGCGTTTCCGAAACCGGATATCCAACTGAACAGGATTTCCTCGCGCTGCTCCATCGCCACGTTCATCGTGTCGGGAACTTCGCGGCCATCCTTCCATAGATAGATGCCGCCCCGCATGGTAACCGCGGCCGGAATCTCGAGATCCAGTACCTTGTACCAGAACGCCGTCTGGTGGCACATGTTCTCGTACACATTGCCGCCTGAATAATCCCAAAAGAAGCGCCAGTTCCGGTAGCGATTGGCGTCGAAGGCAACTTCAGGCGCTTCACCGAGGAACTTCTTCCACAGAATGTTCTCCGGGTTCATCGTCGGATACACCGGCCGCGACCACTGCGGTTTTCCATGCGGCGTATTGCGATACATCATCGCGTCGATGGCGGTAATCCGGCCCAGCTTCCCATCTCGCAGAAACTCGAGCGCATCGGCCACCTGGCCCGTCGAACAGGCCTGGTGCCCGATCTGCACGGTTTGCTTGCCCTTCACCGGGAGATAGGCCGCCCGCATCCTTTTCGCGTGGTCCACGGTGAACGCCATGGTCTTTTCCTGGTAGACCTGCTTGCCCGCGTGAATCGAATCCACGAAATGCTCGCAGTGCAGATGTTGCGGCGTCGCGATCAGCACCGCGTCGATGGCATGATCTTCGAGCATCAGGCGGTGGTCCAGATACGTCTTGACGCCGGGTATCCGCGATTTCGCCGCCTCCAATTGGCCGGTGTAAACGTCGGCTACCGCCACGCACTCGGTGTCCGCGCACTCCATGGCTTCCTGGGTGATCTGCGCGCCCCGGTCCCCATAGCCGATGATGCCGAATCGGACCCGCTCGTTGGCGCCCAGCACGTTGCGCGGCACCGCGGCGAGACTTCCGATTCCGGAAGCCACTTGGCCGAGAAATGCGCGGCGTGAATTCGTCATCTTTGCACCTGGATTGCCGTGGTTCGGATTGTCCGTTGCTGTCATCCTAACATCGCACGAATCGACGGCTACATCGGAGGTACCGAAGGATATCCCTTGTCGGACCAATCGTTGTGAAAATTCGTCGCAAGATCGAGCACGCGCACGTTTGTATAGCCTAAGTCCTTCAAAGCCCGGTACGCCGGGCGAATATTCGGGCAGCGCACCATCGGGCAGCAGCCGCAATAGATCACAATGGCAGTGTCCTTCGGAAGATCCTTCACCGCGGCCTTCAGCGCATCGATCCCGGCCGTGTCGCGTCCGGGTCCCGCGAACAGGGCTCCCGCAATATGCCGTTGCCGGTACATCTCCGGGAATGCCACGGCAATCACCACTGGTTTCGCCGCGCCGCTGGTCAGCTCATCAGCGAGCGCTTTAGGCGCCAACAGTTCGGTCGCACTCCACGGGTTGGCGGGTACATCGCCCGACACCACCCATGCCGAAACACATAGCAGACCGGCCATGAGCAGGGCTGAGATTCGAAACTGGTTCATGCAACCACGATAACGCCGGGGGTGCGGACGGTTTCAGAGCAATTCCGTGAGGGCCTTGATCGCGACGCATCTCATCTGAGCGACCTCGACGAGAATGCCATGAAGAGTGCCGGCCTTTAGCGGATTGTGCAGCGGGATCGTAATCGAGTGGGCTGGAGGGCCTTCGTGCCGCAACCTGACGTGGCTCCCCTTCTGGCGGATAACCGCGTAGCCGAAGCGTTCCAGCGTTCGAATTACCCGGTGCGCGGACACGTCCCGCGGTAGCCTCATGCGGCTTCGACCGGGATCAACTCGTCCTTGACGTAATGTAGCTGCACAAGGCGAGGATGTGCCTGGGCATCTTCGAAATGAAGCGATGTTGCCTCAAGAACATTGGTGCGAAGTTCGTCCCAGGTTTCCCCTTCGGTGAAGATGGCATGGCCCAACGCGCGCGCACAATAGCCGCCTTCTTCTGCATCTCGAACTTCGAATATCAACTCCATGCCACTAGAATACCCGAGGATGCAGGGCGCAACACCTCGGAGCCGACTTCGCCGGGCCCGTTTCCTCGCAAAATGCGGCGCGACCAGGTCTACGTACGCGCGTTATCATCGAAATCGGCATTCGCAGTCGCCGACCCATACAACGTACCCTCTTGCGGGGCCCAAAACGATGAAAAATGTGGATCAAACACGGCTGCTGGTCGACGCCTTGCGACATTCCTTTCCTACACGTCCGAGGCGGGGGTTCGCCAGTTGGTCGGTCCCACCTCTAAACGTCCTTGACTGTGTCCTGTCCTTGAATCGGAAGTACGATAGCTTCTGTAGGCCGAGAGTAGAGCAGTTCGCGATTCAGCACCCGGAAGTAGATACACTGTCGCGCTTGCTGCGCCTGATTAGCGGATATTCGACCCCTCTCGAGTTCAGCATTAGGGAACTGAATTACCGTGACGAGGAACGCGCCGCGACGTTGATCGGCGTAACAACCTATCTTCTTAAGGCCCAGAAGCGATTCGATGGTTCATCGGAGACATCGCGACTTAGACAGTGGGCAAAATCGGTCACTCCACGCGACTTTGAGGCGTTGGACGTAAGGGGATTCGGGCTTTCCGGGTTCCAGTATTTGAGAATGTTATTCCGAGCGCAAGCAGCCAAACCCGACGTTCACATCCGCCGTTTTGTGTCAGAGGCCGTGGGGCACGCCGTTGGGGATGTCCAGGCTCTCACTCTTTTGGAGGCCGCCGCGGGGCACTTGGGGTGGCCGCTCTTGGCACTCGACAATAAAATCTGGGAGCAGCGTGCGAGGGGCCGTGGCGTGAAATAAGCAGCTCAGTCCCGCCCTCAACAATTTCCCGTTCCAGTTCGACCAAAAGTGGCGCCCCAGGGCCACCCGGTGAAAAATCACGCTCAATGCGTTCGTCCCAGGCCTGCCAGTCGCGCTCGCTCAGCCAGTCCGCCAGCATCGTCTGCTGCTCTGGTGGGAGTTGTTCAATTTCCTTGATCGCTTCCAAAGTCATACCCAAACGTAGCCCGTTTCTAATCCTCTCGCAACTGCCAGCGCACCGCCATATCGCCAATGAATCCTCGTGATCGCTTGAAGTTCGTCTAACATGATGAATCCCAAATCCTTCGCCGATTCGAGCGAGCAGAGGCCGGGGACACTGATAGCCGCCTGCTCACGCTAGAATCTTCCCGAGGGGTCAAGCCACGTCCAAGATCTTTATCAGCTATAGGCGCGAGGATTCGGCCGCCTACGCTGGCCGTATCTGTGATCACCTGATTGAGCTCATGGGCCCGAAGCGTGTGTTCATGGATGTCGAAGGTATCGCTCCCGGTCAGAACTTCGCCCAGGCAATTGACCTCGCCATCGAAAGCGGCCTTACGATGCTCGCGATCGTCGGTCCACGGTGGCGCCAAGTACTGCTGGATCGCGCGGCGCAAAACCAGGAAGACTATGTGTCGCACGAAATTGAAAGCGCGCTTGCCCATAAAGCAACCGTGATTCCCGTGCTTGTCGGTGGGGCTACCACAGCTCAACTTGCCGGATTGCCACCGGGACTCGCAGGCCTGCCCTTTCATCAGGCCGTCGAGCTGCGGGACGCTACATTCAAGGACGATTGCTATCGCCTCGCCAAGTCGCTGGGTGTGTCTCCCGTCGCACAGTGGCGGACCAAGCTCTTGATATTCGCCGCTGTCGCCGCTCTTGCGGCCATTCTTTCGTCAGTTGTCTTGAAAAACGGCGTGGCTGCCTGGCGTGTACGAAAGCAGCGCGAAAGTGCGGTCGCCGGCCTGCTGGCTACCGCTCAAACCCAAACCAAGTTGAGTGAGTATGAAGCCGCGTACCGTACGTGCACTCAGGCAGTGCAGGTGGCGCCGGCAAGCCGCTCCGCCCTCGATCAGCAGGTCGATGCCGCCATGCTCTGGCTCGAAAATTACAGCGTCCTCACACGCGAAGGCCAAAGTGTGCAAGATATCGCCGCTCCTCAATTGGCGGAGTTGATGACCGTGCTTGACGCCGGTCTGGCGCGCGCCAGCGGGAACGTGGCCCGTTCGGCAGACATCCTGGCCCACATTGGTTGGGCGCACTGGCTGAATCGCCACATCGCTGAAAAGGAGTTCGGCCCTGCAGCCGAACAGGCGTTTCGCCAGGCACTCGCCATGCAAGCCACCAATGTGTATGCCAATTCCATGCTCGGCAACTGGCTGATCCAAAACGGCGGCAGCCTCACCGAGGCGGTTGGGCATTTTTCTTCCGCGCTGGCCACCGGCCAACAACGCCCACTTGTCCGAAAGCTGCAGCTCGGCGGCATGATATACAACGACGCCGCCGGCGTTCCTCGCGAAGCCGTCAGAGCCCTCAACGACATGCGCAAAAACGACGAACCGCTCGACGAGGAGTATAAGCGACGGTTCCTCTCCTTTGACTTCAGAATCGGCTCCGACGACGCACAACTCAAAGCTACCCTCGCCGCAGTCCCGCCCGACGAGGCATGGCAGACGTACCTATGGCTCGACGACGCTCCCAACGGTGATGGAAACGACGTACTCCGGCAACTCCGGCGCGATTTCATCCAGGCTACGCTGCTCGAACTTCAGGGCAAAAAGAACGAGGCAACGACAGCGTTCACGACCCTTCAACAGAAGCTAAAGGCCCGTGACATCACCGGGAGCTTCGCCAACAGCGTGGCGCAGGCACTCGCCCATTGATGACTGCGGCGCCGCTGCAGTGTGCCTCCGCGCCGGCACTGCAATAAACTAGTGTTCAGAATGCCCAGTAAGAACAGCTTTGGCGCAGCCAGCACGCTGCGCGTCGATAATCGCGACTATCAGATCTTCCGCTTGGCTAGCGTAGAGCAAGCCGGCGCCGGCAGAATCGCTCGCCTTCCCTATTCCATCAAGGTGCTTCTCGAGAACCTGCTTCGCTCTGAAGATGGCCTCGCCGTCAAGCGCGGCGACATCGAATACATCGCGCGATGGGATACCGCCGCGGCGCCACGTGAGATTCAGTTCTCGCCCGCGCGAGTCCTGTTGCAGGATTTCACCGGCGTGCCATGCGTCGTCGATCTCGCCGCCATGCGTGACGCACTGAAATCCATGGGCGCCGACCCTTCGCTCGCCAATCCCCTGATTCCGGCCGACCTCGTCATTGACCATTCCGTTCAGGTGGATGCTTTTGGCACCCAGGAAGCCTTCGGCCAGAACGCCCTGCTCGAGTTCCAGCGCAATCAGGAACGCTATTCCTTCCTGCGCTGGGGCCAGTCGGCTTTCGCCAACTTCCGCGTCGTCCCTCCCGACACCGGCATCGTTCACCAGGTCAACCTCGAGTACCTCGCGAGCGTCGTGTTTACACAAACGCGCGACGGCGTCACCACCGCCTACCCGGACACGTTGGTCGGCACGGACTCGCACACCACCATGATTAATGGTCTCGGCGTCGTGGGCTGGGGCGTTGGCGGCATTGAGGCCGAGGCGTGCATGCTGGGCCAGCCGATTTCGATGCTCCTTCCCGCTGTGGTGGGTTTCAAGCTTCACGGCAAAATGCCGGAAGGCGCCACCGCCACCGATCTCGTCCTTACGGTCACCCAAAAGCTGCGCAAACACGGGGTGGTCGGCAAATTCGTCGAGTTCTATGGCCCCGGCGTGGGCGCCCTTTCGCTTGCTGATCGTGCCACCATCGGGAACATGGCGCCGGAATATGGCGCCACCATCGGTTTCTTCCCCATTGATGGCAAGAGTCTCGATTATCTGCGCATGACCAATCGCCCCACCTCGACAATTGCCCTCGTCGAGGCCTACGCGAAGGAGCAGGGCCTGTTCCTTGACGTCCATGCCCCCGATCCGGTCTATAACGACACGCTCGAGCTTGACCTTGCCTCCGTGGTCCCCTCCCTTGCCGGCCCCAAGCGCCCGCAGGATCGCATCAATCTGCCGGATGTGAAGCAGAACTTCCTGAAATCGCTCGGCGCCGAGCCAAAATCGGCTGAGCTTTCGGTCAACAGCCACTTCGAAACCATTCGCGACGGCGCGGTGGTGATCGCGGCCATCACCAGCTGCACCAATACCTCCAACCCTTCCGTCCTGGTGGCCGCCGGGTTGGTCGCCAAGCGCGCCGTCGAGAAAGGTCTCTCCATCCAGCCCTGGGTGAAGACCTCGCTCGCGCCCGGCTCGAAGGTAGTCATCGACTACCTCTCCGATGCCGGCCTTCTGTCTTATCTCGAACAGCTCAAGTTCAACCTGGTCGGCTTCGGTTGCACCACCTGCATCGGCAATAGCGGCCCGCTGCCCGATAACGTTGCTCGAGCAGTTACCAGCTCCCAGCTCAACGTCGCCGCCGTCCTCAGCGGTAATCGGAATTTCGAAGGCCGCATCAATCCGCTGGTCCGCTCCAATTACCTGGCCTCGCCGCCGCTGGTGGTCGCCTACGCGCTAGCTGGTCGCGTCGATTTGGATCTCACCACAGAGCCCTTGGGAGCCGGTAAGGGCGGCGCTCCTGTTTACTTGCGCGATATCTGGCCTTCCGATCAAGAAGTTGAGGACATAGTGCGAAAATCGGCTCGCGCCGAGTTCTTCGCCAAGGAATACGCCGAGGTGTTCACGGGTGACGCCAGTTGGAGCGGCATCAGGATTCCCAAGGGCAAGATCTACGAATGGACCGACAAATCTACTTACATCCGGCGCCCTCCCTACTTCGACAACATGGCCGATCCTTCGTCCTCAGTTACTAACCTCGCCGGTTTGCGCGTTCTTGCAATCCTAGGAGACTCCGTAACCACCGACCACATTTCTCCTGCGGGTAACATTGCGGTGGAAAGCCCGGCCGGCAAATATCTCATCAGCCTCGGCGTAAAGCCGGTCGACTTCAATAGCTACGGCGCGCGCCGCGGCAACCACGAAGTCATGGTGCGCGGCACGTTCGCCAACATCCGCCTCCGGAACCTGATGGTGCCGGGAGTCGAGGGTGGCTGGACGCGCCACTTGCCCTCGGGCGAAAAGATGTTCATCTATGACGCGTCGGAGAAATATCTCGCCGAAGGCACTCCGCTCGTGGTCATCGCCGGCAAAGAGTACGGCTCTGGCTCCTCACGAGATTGGGCTGCGAAAGGCACTTTGTTGCTGGGTGTGAAGGCCGTCATCGCGGAAAGCTTTGAGCGGATTCATCGTTCGAACTTGGTAGGCATGGGCGTTCTCCCGCTCCAGTTTCTTCCCGGCGAAACCCGCGACACGCACCACCTGACCGGTGAAGAAGTTTATTCCATCGAGGGCATCCCCGAGGTCGTGGCGAACACTGGAGGGCGGGTCACCGTTCGCGCCGCGAAGCCGGGCGGGGAAGAGGTGTTCGAGGCACAAGCACGCATCGACACGCCGCAAGAGGCCGCATACTATCGCAACGGCGGCATCTTGCCCTATGTCCTCCGGCAGTTGGTTGCGCAGTAATTAAGCCGTTGCTGACAGCACCGAACCACGCGCGTCAGCAAGCGGACGTTGTTTGTGCAAGCTTCCGGCTTTCGTCAACCTCCCTTTGTTACGCTGATCTTCAATGGACGAGGGAAAATGGCTGCTTCCAGGCGTCCTGGCAAACAAACATGTCTCGACAACGGGGGCCCCTGGTAGTAGCCGCCGGCGTGATCGTCCGGGGCGGCAAGGTGCTCGTCGGCCAGCGCCGTAAATCGGATCGCCACCCCTTCAAGTGGGAGTTCCCCGGCGGCAAAGTCGAGCCGGGAGAAACTCCTCAGCAAGCCCTCGTCCGTGAACTAAGTGAAGAGCTGGGAGTACAGGCCATCGCCGGTGCCGAGATCGCCCGCTACGTCTTCGATTATCCGGGCGGCGCCAGGGTTCACCTCTTGTTCTACGCGGTCTCCAGTTACGAAGGCGAGCCGGTCGCCCACGTATTTGAGCAGATTGACTGGCATCCCATTCATACGCTGCCGTCAGTTGACTTTCTCGAAGGCGATTTGGATTTCGTCCGCCGGCTCGCCGCTGGTGAATTCGCTGCTTTCATCGAGCAACGCTCCCTTATGCCCTGAGCACATTTCTCGCCGCACTCCGGGCGATGGTGTGGCGCGGGCACTCGTGCCTGCCGCGGAGACTCGTCTCGGCGCTCCGCATCGCGACCCCTCCCCCACCTACTTAGTCGCCGCCTTCGGCTGCGCCTGCGCCTCGGGCTGACCCTCCACATTGATGGTCTCGCTCACGGGGACGGCCAGCGAGGTGCCCGCCGCCTCGATCACCGCCAGAATCGAAACCAGCAGTTCGGCCTGAATAGCCAGGAACTCGTTTTCGACCGTGGTTTTGACATACGCGACGATATCGAGCCGGTGGGCGTATTCGCCTAACGCCACAAATCGCACCGGGAGGGCGCCCGGATCCACCTTGGGGTGATTGTCGAGCAGTTGCGCAATGCCATCCACCACGGCTTTGATCTGAGCCCCAGAAGCGTCCCGGCGAAGGCGGAGGGTCTGGCGAAACAGGAAGCGGTCGCGCGCGCTGAGGTTCTCGATCACCAGGGTTGAGAACTGCGCGTTCGGGACCGACAGAACTGTGCGCTCGTCAGTGCGAATGCGCGTCGACCGGAGACCAATCTCTTCGACGACACCGCTCTGCGTGCCGAAACGGCAGGCATCGCCAACCAATACCGGCCGGTCTGTGATGACGGAGATACCTCCGAAGAAGTTCTCGAGCGTTTTTTGGGCGGCCAACGCTACCGCCAGGCCACCGACTCCCAGGCCGGCGAGCAGAGTGGTGGTGTTATAGCCCCAACTGGTGAGGGTGGCGAGGACGGCGAGAACGAAGAACCCGATCTTGAGTAACATCCGCAGCAGCGGCAGAATGGAATGAGAAACGCCTCGATGCTCAGGGTCGAGGCGCGCGCGTACGCGCTCGGAGATACCGTCGAGGATTGAGCCCGAAAGCCAGGCCGCGCCCACGAACAACAGCAGCGTCATGGCGCGCCCGAAATACAGGCGCAGCAGAACTGAGCCCCCGATCAGTTCGAGGGCCGCGCGAAAGAGACCGATGGCGACGAGCAAGCGGATAGGGCCGAGGAGCCCGTTGGCCGATTCGGCGGCGACCGATGACGGGAACCTCCGAAAGACGAGCCCCAAAACGGCCAAAATGAGCCGCGAAAGAACGCCCGAGGCGGCAGCCAGCAAGGCGATGACCAGCAGGTAAAGAAGCCATTGCCAAAGCGGCGTATCGAGAAAAGTGGTTGTCACCAGCGTTGTCGGCAGGCGTTTCTCGGCGGGCGTCTCGGTGGCCATTGCCGCCAGCGCCGGAATCTTTTTCAGACTATCCGCGGAAACCACCCAGACGTGCGAGCCGGAGCGGGTAGTAACGCGCTCCAGAAGAAGCACGACTTTGGTGTTGTTGCCAGCCACAGTCTCGAGTTGGTTGAAGCCTGGTGGAGACGGATCGTTGTCATCGCCTGCCGGATCGTTGCTGAGGTCGGCGAGATCAAACTGGCTATCGCGATCCAGAATCTGGGCCAGTTGCCGGGCGAGCTCCGGGCCGTTCTTCTCGCGGTCGTCCGGCTTGCGGTCACGTAAATCGAGGTAGCGGGACGCTTTGCGGAAATCGCCGGCCCGGCAAGCTTCGAGGAAGTTGAACACGGACGATTGCGGCGTGGTGCGGCCGTAGACGTCCGCCGCTGTAGATGCGCCTGGCGCAGCCGCAGCAGCGGGTGAGGCGGTCGAGAGCGGGCTCTGAGCCCACGCCGCGCCGAAAGGCAACAGGCAAACGAGCACCACGAGCCACGCCACCAGAGTCCCGTCTGATCGGTAACCTTCGGCTGGGGCTGGCCCAAGACCGCTAGCCGAGACGCGACTGTAAAGGAGCGTTCTTAACCGACGCTGCGAAGGCCTCATACCCTGTCCACATCCGGCGCTACCGGCGCACGGTAGCCACCGGCGGCACCTCGCTCGCATCATTCAGCAATTCCCACCGAAGCAGCGATATCGGCACATTCCCGTTTTTCCAGATAAAATCGTGAAACTTGCGGAGAGAAAAAGCGCCGCCCTGCTGCGAGCGCGCCGCGGCCAGCAAGTCCATGATCTGGAGTTTGCCGATCTGATACGAGATGGCTTGGCCGGGTGTCGAGGCAAACATGGCTGCCTCCTCTTTGGCTGTGACGGCATCCATCGGCACCGTTTTGGCGAGGTAGTCGGCGGCCTGGTCAAGAGTGAATTCACCGAGCGCGAGCTTGACATCGACCTCGACGCGAAGCGCGCGCAGGCGCATGAAACTGTATATGATTTCGCGAGTGTGCGGGCTGTCTTCAAACAACCCGGCCTGCAGCATCAGCTCCTCGGCGTAAAACCCGATACCCTCGTTGGCGCCGGAATCATAGTAGTGCCGGCGAATAAGATCCTCGTTGGCCCACGAGATGGCGAGCTGCATGTAGTGGCCGGGCACGCCCTCATGCACGATGATTGGGCGCGGATCCCTGGCCGTGGAAAGCGCGAAGAAGCCGAGCGAAGGCGACGGATGGCGAATGTAACTGGTGCCGTTCTCAGCGAGGCGGTCGGGGCCCGTCAGGTCGTCCGTCACCGTGAGCGCGGAGAAAGGTCGCACGTAATCCGGAATCGGCAGATTGCGATAGTGGCGCAGCGACGCCGGCACGGAGAGCAGATTGTGCGCTTCGAGGAACGCGCGAATCTGCTGTTCCTGCTTGGATTCCAGGCTCATTTGCGCGGCTTGGCTGGGCAGCAGGTACAGTGGGGGCACACTGGCGTCGCGCTCGCGTTCATACGATTCAAAAGCAACGCTGCGCGCCCACTCCCCGGTGCCCATCGCCAGCACCTGTTCGGGCGTGTATGGTAGCAGGGCGACCTGTTTCAGGAAGTACTCATATTTCTCGCGCCCAATGGCGGTCTCCGCGGGAAGCGATTCAAGGCGGCCCTGCAGCCAGCCGCGGAAGTTGTTGAGTGCTTCAATCGCGTCGGGCGAGGCCTTCAGCAGCTTCTGGCGATTGGCCTCGTCCAACTGCGGGCCAAGGGCATCCAGAACCGCGGCCCATCGGCCCCCCAGGTTGTCGAGCGCATCAATGGCCAGAACCGCAAACGGGCGGCGCATCGAGATAAGGTTGGCCTGCGCTGACTGAACGGTGGCCGGAATGGATTCCACGCGCGCCACGATTTGGGCCTGGCGTTCGGGGCTAAACGGGGGCGGCTGCAGCAGCAGGATCTGGACGGCGCCGAGGGTTTGGTGCACGTAGAACATCGGGTTGCGCTGCCAGCCCTGTTCAAGGTCCAGCTCCCAGTGGACACGCGCGAGGGCAGACCCGATCAGGCGGTAATCCACCTGATTCTCAACCGGGTCGCTGGCGACGTTGATCGCCTTCCAGCGGCGGTCGAACTCGGCGAGCTCCTTTTGCCACACCGCGACATGCGAAGCCGACCAATCGATCGAAAAGTCAGCGGGACGATCGATGCGGGGAATGTCGTCTTCCGAGAAAGGCTGCTGGCGAGCGCGCCATTCCCAAAACTGCGCGCCGAGCTCGGCCAGATCATCGGCATAAACGCCGCGCGGGACGGCTCCTGAAGCAAGCAGGCAAAGCGCAACAGGGAAAAAACGAAAACTCATGAAACCTTTCTTGGCGGGCCTCAGCAAGCGCCCAATTCTCCGACAATATACACCGCGCACGCTGTGGCGCAGCCACTCCTGCCTGCCGCGCCGAGACTCGTCTCGGCGCTCCGTAAAATCGGGCCAACAGCCCTATGCGTCAGCTCGGGGCTCTGTCCACCCCGCTTTTCAACCCGTTCTAGATCTCGGCGGACCCATCAAGACTTCGCCAGAGATACCACGTCGCAACCGAGCAGTAGGGGTGCCAGGGCTCGGCGATTCTTGCCAGGTCAGCCGGCTTGGGAGGAGTCTCGAGGCCGTAGGCTCTGATCACGGCATTGCGAACACCCAAATCCGCGGTAGGCAGCACATTGGGGCGCTCCAGCGCGAAAATCAGAAACATTTGCGCCGTCCAGACGCCTACGCCCTTCACTTCCGTGAGGCGCTCAATGACTTCTTCATCGGGCAATGCCTGCAGCTTGCGGAAGTCAAGTTGACGGGATACGATGCGCTGGGCGAGGTCCCGAACGTAGGAAGCCTTCTGTTGAGAGAGGCCGCAGCCGCGAAGCTCGGCCGGGGTAAGCGATAACAGAGCCCGCGCCGAAAAGCGCCGGCCCACCGCTTTGGAGAGGCGCGCGAAGATCGAGGCCGCCGCCTTCCCGCTGACCTGTTGGTTCACAATCGACCGGCATAGCGTCTCAAAATTGGGTTCGCGCTTGGTGAGTTGAAACGGGCCGACCTTGGCTATAAGGCCGCGCAGCACGGGGTCGGCTTTCTCGAGATGTGCGATGGCGTGTTTCATTGAGTCGTGGCAGCATTTTCAGGTAACATGGCCGCCCTACGCTCCGTCTCATGATTTTAATCGATGAGGGAGAATGGTGGGTGGGCAATATGAAGTACCAGACTGTTTTGGATACCAGGCAGCCTAACTGCGCTTCGCCGGCCGCCGGGTTTTGTGGCGCAGGCACTCGTGCCTGCCGCGCCGAGACTCGTCTCGGCGCTTGGCTCCGCCTCTTAGTCTCTGCGCGCTTTCGTTTGGCCGCCATAAGCGCCCTTGTGCTGTTCGCGGCCCTGCTGGGCGGGGCCCAGCCGCCGCCGCCACAGGCCGCGCAGCCGCCAGGTGATGACCAGAACGTAATCCGAGTCGACGTCGACCTGGTGAACATCTTGTTCACCGTGCGCACCAAGAAAGGCCAACTGGTGTCCGACCTCGGGAAGAACGACTTCGAGCTTTACGAGGATGGGAAAAAGCAGGAGATCCAGCGATTCTCGAAAGAGACAGATTTACCCGTAACGCTTGGGCTGCTGATCGACATCAGCGCCAGCCAGGGGCGCCTCATCGACATCGAACGCGACGCGGCGTCGGCCTTCTTTTCCTCAGTAATCCGCCAGAAAGACGAGGCATTCCTGATTTCCTTCGGCAAGAGCACGGATTTATTGCAGGATTTCACCAGTTCGCCCCGCCTGTTGAAAGCGGGTCTGAAGGACCTGAGAGTGGATGGGGGCGGCCCGATGGTGACGCCCGGCACCCTGCCCCAGATCGGCAAGGTGAAAGGCACCGTATTGTTCGACGCCGTCTACCTGGCCTCAACCGATAAGTTGCGCGGCGAGGTGGGACGAAAGGCGATCGTGTTGATCACCGACGGCGACGACCAGGGCAGCTTCTACTCCGTCAAGGACGCCGTCGAGCAGGCGCAGAAATCCGATGCCATCGTTTACAGCTTCTACTACGTGGATCCGTACTTTTACTCGCGAATGGGCATGTTCGGTGGCGGAGGCGAGGGAGATCTAAAGAAGATGTCCACTGAAACCGGAGGGCACGTGTTCACGGTAGATAAGAAGCACACCCTCGACGATGCGTTCAAAGATCTGCAGGACGAGCTCAGAAACCAATACTCGATCGGCTACGTGCCGACGAATACGGCGCGCGACGGCTCGTTCCGGCGTATCGATATCAAAGTAACCAGGCCCGACCTTGTCGTCCAGGCGCGTAAGGGGTATTACGCTACGCGCTCCGATGTGCGGTAGCGGTTTCGCGCTCGCGAAGGTAAGTCGCCAGAGCTTCGCGGAGCGATGGCATGGGCGGGATTCCAGCGGCTTCCATCTTGGAATTCGATAGCGCTGAGTATTTCGGACGCTGCGCCGCGGTACGGTATTCGCGCTCATTGGTGGCAACCAGTTCCGGGTGAACACCGGCTAGCTCGAATATCATCGCGGCATACCCGTACCAGGAGATGGCTTCGCCGCCGCCTATGTGGAAGAGCCCCGCCGCGCCCTTTTCGATTAATCGGGCCGTGCGGTCCGCCAATGCCGGGGCATAAGTGGGAGATGCGACGTGGTCTTCGACAACGCGGATCGGTGCGCTGCTATGAGCCAGCCGCAGCATCAGTTCGACGAAATTCCCACGCGGTGTGAATAGGCCGCCAGGGCCAAAGACGCCCGATGTCCGGATAATCAGAGCGTCGTCGAGATACGCCTGCGCGTATAGCTCGCCCGCTAACTTCGATACCGCATACGCGCCCAACGGATGAGTCGCGTCGGTCTCGAGATATGGCGAGCCTTTTGTGCCATCGAAAACATAGTCCGTGGAAAAATGCACCAGGCGCGCGTCGATCTGGCGGCACGCCATGGCGATATT
>Ga0181525_10000203_pt1 | contig 54542 bp, 45 predicted proteins | sample PEATcosm2014_Bin_48_FD_121100 | JGI IMG/M metagenome (GOLD analysis project Ga0181525, IMG submission 121100) | Peatland microbial communities from MTU Mesocosm Facility, Houghton, MI, USA - PEATcosm2014_Bin06_10_metaG | ecosystem: Environmental > Terrestrial > Soil > Wetlands > Peat | place... | reverse complement strand
TTTCGCCGCTACGGTGCTAACCTTCTTCATTGCCGGTCTCCTTTTATCTGTGCCTTGAGCACGTCGATAACTTGGGAGCGTACAGCATCCCGTCCGGAGACCGGCCTTCTCATCCCATCTGATCTCAACAGCTATCCGGCCATACAATAGTATGGACTGCTGAGGTTGCTCTTGCCCCGGGATAGGAACACATCCATCGAGCGCGCCAGCTTTCCGCCAGACCTGCCGGTGACAAAAGCATCGTTCTACTCCGCCGGTAGTTCAGTATGCAACATTGGCACAGGAACGCGTAGCGGTTACGAATACGTCACCTTCGACTACGACTCTCAAAGTGGCGACATATCTCACACCGAGAGTGTCATCGCAATCAGAACCAGCTCACCACAAATCCCTGAGACGAACCTCTCACGCGCATCCGGGCTGCAACTGGAAAGAGTGGGTGAATGGATATTTGCGTTCGAGACACGACGCATCGTCAGCTACGGCACAATTCACAAAGTCGTTGACGACGTCGTGAATCTACGCGAATACGCGAAGGGTTTTCCGCAGAACACCTGATTTAGGGGGGCAACTGGCGAATCGCCATTACACTCTTCCTAATTGTGCTGCGCTAAAAGTGCGTCACGGCGCTGTCAAGTCTACTTTCGTAGACGTTGGACGTCCTCGAAAGTAGACATTCCTTCCACAGTCTGACCCCTCGAATCCATTGATCCGACCGGAAGTCCGTTTCAGAAATCCACAACTTACGACGCAGAATTTCGTCATAAAATGTTCCAGTTGGAATATTTAGCACGATCCTGGGTGGGCACATTACTCGCTGGTGAAGTAGTCCACGGTCACTGGATTCTCGAAGAGCGAGTAGTCGCGCGTCACGACGGTGATGCCGCTGTCAGTAACGAAGTAACGCGAGCGATCGGCTTCGGTGTCATAGCCGATGGTGGTGCCTTCGGGGAGATGGACATTGCGATCGATGATGCAGCGGCGGACCCGGCAATGGCGTCCGACCGCTACGTGTGAGAACAGGATCGAGGCATCGACTTCGGAGTAAGAGTTTACGCGAACGTCGGGCGAGAGCACGGAGTTCTTCACCAAGCCGCCGGAGACGATGCACCCGTTGGACACGATGGAATCGACTGCGCTGCCCATTCGATCCTTTTCCGCGAAGACGAACTTGGCGGGCGGGTACTGCCGCTGGTGGGTGCGGATAGGCCAATCCTGATCGTAGAGATTGAAGATCGGAGAGACGGAGACGATGTCCATGTTGGCTTCGTAATAGGCTTCGAGCGTTCCCACGTCGCGCCAGTAGAGCGCCTCCTTCTTATTTTCATCGAGGAAGTCGTAGGCGAAGACGCGATAGTCGTCGACCATCTTGGGCAGGATGTCTTTGCCAAAATCGTGGCTGGAGCTCTGATCCTCGGCGTCTTTCAAGAGAACTGGAATGAGCACGTCGGCGTTGAACAGGTAAACCCCCATCGACCCGGCAACCTTCTCGGGATTCCACGGGGAGCGCAGTTTGGTGTCGGTGGGCTTCTCTTCGAAGCCGTTGATGCGGCCATCTTTGTCCACGTCCACCACCCCGAAGCGGGAGGTCTCCACCGGATCGATCTGGATGGTCGCCAGCGTAATGTCGGCAGAGGAATCGCAATGCTGTTTCATCATCTTTCCGTAATCCATTTTGTAAATGTGATCGCCGGAAAGAATCAGAACGTGCTTGGGCTGCTCGGAGCCGATGGAATAAATGTTCTGGTACACGGCGTCGGCGGTTCCCTGATACCACTGGTCGCTGACCCGCTTCATGGGGGGAAGGACTTCAATGAACTCTCCCACCTCGCGGCCGAGGACGTTCCAGCCTTCGCGAATGTGACGGTTCAGGGAGAGCGCCTTGTATTGCGTGAGAATGTAGACGCGCCGCAAGTCGGAGTTGAGGCAGTTGGATAGGGTGATGTCGATGATGCGATACATCCCGCCGAAGGTCACGGCGGGCTTGGCGCGGTCGCGAGTTAGAGGATAAAGGCGCTCTCCGGCGCCACCGGCAAGTAGGACTCCTAGAGTGTCTTTCATAGCCCCACCCTGAGAAACAGTAGATGGTAGCACAGGAAAGAAAGTTGCCGTCTTAGGGGGAGAATTAGGTATTGCTGGATCGAGTAAACGAGGAGTCAGCTCTGCAGTTTACCAATCAACTTTGCGATTTCTCTTCTTCTATTTTGATGCGCAGAGACTTGAGGAATTTTAAATCCTGGTCGTTGACCTTGAATTCCGGGTTGGTCGAAAGGGTGGTGACGAGGGAAGTTTTGTCGGAGGTTTTTTCGCCCTGCTTGCTGACGCCAATGGTGGCTTCGAGGACCAGAAAAATGTCGTATCCGCCTTCCTTGATGCGGGAGACGACCTCGGCGATCTGTTCGGAGTCGGAGAGAGACTCGTTGATAGCTTCGCCGAGTTCTTTCATGAGTTGTTTGAGTTGCTGGTCCACAAAATCCCCTTTGCCTGGGCTAGCCTGCTTCACTCTACCAATCTATGGCCGGGACGGCCAAATACAATCATAATCCTGTTAGGCGCGAAATGCGCGCCCGTCCAAAGCAGTGAAGTTCGCGACGCGTCCGAAATCGCCGGCCATCCAAGTGGACCGCATGCCAGCCTTCAACTGCGCGAAGGCCTGCGTCGCTGAATGGGTAACCCTCGAAGACATTCCCATCATCCCACGCTTTAGATGCCCGCGGCCGCTTATCGGTTCGCTGGTCGCAGGTTTCGGCCATTGTAGCGCCACAGGCTGTTAAAATCGAGGGCGTGAGCAAAGTTTCTACTGCACGGAAGTTAGGGGTTGTCGCGCGCGTAGCCAGGCAACAGGCCGGGCGCAGCCGGACCCTGCGGGCCGCTGGAAAGGCCGCGGCCACCAGCGCTCGCGCCTTTGGCCGCGTGGCGCACCAGTTGTGGCTGGAGGTTACAGGCCTTGTTTTCCTTGTGATGGCGGCCAGTGGCGGTATTGCTCTGGCGCACGAATACACGAAATACCAGGCTGGGCGGGTAGGCTTGGGGCGAGTGGCGGTTGCAATTTGTTTCACAGTTACGTTTGCCTGGTTCGGCATCAGTTCGTTCTGGAAGGTCAAGAGACGCGGCTCCCGCAGTTGAGCGGGCCGAAAGTGCAAGAATCCATGACTCGATCGAGCGCAGAAGGTAGCGCTATGACTCATCACTCACGCGCCGCGGATCCGGTTGGCCGACCCAAGCGGGAAGTCTCCGAGCCGCAAACTTCATCTCACATCCCGGTGAAACCCCTCTACACGCCCGCCGATCTTAAGGGCGGCGATTATGAGGGCGAGGTTGGGTATCCGGGCGAGTATCCGTTCACTCGCGGGGTGCAGGCCACGATGTATCGCGGCCGCTTGTGGACCATGCGGCAGTATGCGGGTATGGGCGACGCCGAGGAGTCGAATAAGCGCTACAAGTATCTGCTCGCGAATGGAACGACCGGCCTTTCTGTAGCATTCGATTTGCCCACGCAGATTGGCCTGGACTCCGATCACGCGCTGGCCGCGGGCGAAGTGGGTAAGGTGGGTGTGGCGATCGACTCCATCGAGGACATGGAGCGCCTCTTTGCCGGCATCAACCTGACCGAGATTTCTACATCGATGACCATCAATGCGACGGGGTCGATTCTGTTGGCGCTGTACGTCGCAGTGGCGCGCCGAAAAGGGGCAGACATACGGCAACTGTCAGGCACGGTGCAGAACGATGTGCTCAAAGAATACATTGCGCGCGGAACGTATATTTATCCGCCGCAGCAGGCGATGCGGGTGATCACCGACATGTTTGCCTGGGCGAACAAGAACGTACCCGAGTGGAACACGATTTCGATTTCGGGATACCACATGCGCGAGGCGGGTTCGACCGCCGTGCAGGAAGTGGCGTTCACTCTGGGCAATGGCATGGCTTATGTGGAGGCGGCAATCAAGGCGGGATTGGATGTGGATGAGTTCGCGCCCCGGCTGTCTTTCTTCTTTAACGCGCACAGCAATTTTCTGGAAGAGGTAGCGAAGTTTCGCGCCGCGCGAAGGATGTGGGCGCGAATCATGCGGGAGCACTTCAAGGCGCGGAACCCGCGGTCGTGGATGCTGCGCTTCCACACGCAGACCGCCGGGTCGACGCTGACGGCACAACAGCCGGAGAACAATATTGTGCGCACCGCGCTGCAGGCGCTAGCCGCGGTGCTGGGCGGGACGCAGTCGCTGCACACCAATTCCTATGATGAAGCGCTGGCGCTGCCGACCGAGCAAGCGGCGCGGATTGCGCTGCGAACTCAGCAGATCATTGCCTACGAGTCGGGAGCGCCGCAGACGGTGGATCCGCTGGCGGGATCGTATTACGTCGAGGCGCTGACCAATGAGATCGAGAAGCGCGCCGCGGAATATCTGGGAAAGATTGAAGTGCTGGGCGGAATGCTGCAGGCCATCGAGCGCGGATTCGTGCAGCAGGAGATTCAGAACGCGGCCTACGAATATCAGCAGGCCGTGGACCGCGAGGAGGCAATCGTGGTTGGGGTGAACCGGTTTGAGGTGGAAGAGGAGAAGCCGATTCCGATTCAGAAAATCGATCCCTCGCTCGAGCCGAGGCAGATTGAACGTGTGCGGGCGCTGCGAACGCGGCGCGATGCGGGCCCTTGCAGGGATGCGTTGCAGAAAGTGGAAGATGCGGCGCGGTCGGGAGAGAACGTGATGCCGCGGATTCTAACGGCGGTCGAAGCTTACGCGACGGTAGGAGAGATTTCCGACGCGATGCGACGCGTGTTTGGGGAGTACAAAGAAGCGGTGGTGATCTAATCGCTGAGAGGGAAGGCCAAGCCGACCGTTGTTCTGGGAGAACGAGTCGTTCAAGCCCTAGTCGGATGTCTTGTAATCGGAGGCGGCGCGGCAGGGTTCGCAGTACATAAGGCCGTCCTGGCAGATCCGGATGTCGAGCTGAGACTGGCAAAGGCAGCAGAACTTATCGCACTCGCAGTGGTCTTCCGACATTTCGCACTGGGCGCAACGGAATTTGGAATGGCTGGTTCCGGCGTACATAGCTGTAATTTAGCGCTACGCCGCCGGATTGGGAACGTTCCATTAGTAACCGCGATGCGCAGCGGCGGCTTCGCGGTCCCCTTACCATATAATTCTGGGCAATGACCTTCCAACAGTTGCTGGACGGAGCGGAAGTTCTCGCGCAGAGCGGGAACCCGGATGTGAGTAGTGTGGAATATGACTCGCGGCGGGTGAAGCCCGGGTGCCTATTCGTAGCGATGCGCGGCGAGAGCAGCGACGGCAACCGCTACATCGATCAGGCAATTCAAGCTGGGGCCGTGGCGGTGATAACCGATTCGGCCGCGGAAAAGCCTCGGGCCGGAGTGGCCTGGGCGGTCGTACCGCGCGGCAGGCGCGCGCTGGCGCGAGTGAGCGCGAACTTTTATAAGAAGCCCGCCGAGCGAATTGCGATGATCGGGATCACCGGAACCAACGGTAAGAGCACGACGGCATTTCTGCTGGAATCGATTCTGGCGGCGGCGGGACGAAAGAGCGCCCTGATCGGCACCATCGAATATCACGTGGCGGGAAAAATTTTGCCCGCACCTCATACCACGCCAGAAGCGCTCGAATTAAACCGCATTTTCCATGAAGCACTGGGCGACGGCGCAACCGATGCGGTGATGGAAGTTTCTTCGCACGCGCTGGCGCAGGAGCGCGTCTTTGGCATTCCTTTTGATGTAGCCGTGTTCACCAATCTGACGCGCGATCATCTCGATTATCACAAGACGATGAAAGAGTATTTCGCAGCCAAGCGGGTGCTGTTTGAAGGTTGCGGAACGGACCCGCCCCGCGCTGTCGTCACCAATCTTGATGACGACTACGGGGCTAAGTTGGCCGAGTTCAGCCGCAAGCGGAGCTCGGTGGTGCTGAAATACGGATTTGCGAGCGGCGACTTGCACGCGGAGAAAGTTGAGGTCACAACCCGCGGGACGCGCTTCGACCTGGTGACGCCGGAGGCGAAGATCGCGGTATTCTCGGGGCTGATCGGGCGGGTGAATGTGTACAACATTCTGGCGGCGGCCGGAGCGGCCTACGCGCGGGGATGCGCCGCCGAGGCCATGGCGGCGGGGATCGGCAAGCTGACCTGCGTTCCGGGAAGATTTGAGCGTGTGGATTGTGGCCAGCCCTTTACCGTGGTGGTGGACTACGCGCATACCGACGATGCGCTGCGGAATCTGACGGCGCTGGCGCGGGAGCTGGTTTCAGGCGGCGGCGCAAAGGGAAGAGTGTTAACCATGTTCGGTTGCGGGGGCGACCGCGACCGGAACAAACGTCCATTGATGGGTGAGGCGGCGGGGCGAGGCAGTGATTTCGTGGTGCTGACATCGGATAACCCTCGCAGCGAGGATCCGCTCGCCATTATCAACGATGCAGTGGTAGGCCTGCAGAAGACGGGTGTGAAATACAGCGTGGAGTCGGACCGGCGCAAAGCGATTGCGGTGGTGATTGGCGAGGCGCGGCCGGGAGACGTTGTGCTGTTGGCGGGCAAGGGGCACGAAAAGGTGCAGATCACGCGGGAGGGATCGGCTCCCTTTGATGACTTGGAAGTGGCGCGCGCGGTCTTGCGTGCTGCCGGCTTCGACTGTGCCGTTGCCTCCGCCGGAGCGTCCGCCGGAGCCCAAGGATGAAACTTAGGTTAGCCAGGATCGCTGAGTTCATATCCGCATCCGGCGATTTTGCTCCCGAAGATGTGGCGGAAGGGTACTCGATTGATTCGCGCACCGTGGGGGAGGGCCAACTATTTTTTGCCGTGAAGGGCGAACGGTTGGATGGGCACGATTTTGTGGAGCAGGCGCTGGGAAACGGAGCCGTTGCAGCGGTGGTGCGAAAGGACGAACTTTCACGCTACCGGCTGCAGACCCGCCTGCTGGCTGTCGAACATACGCTGGCGGCGCTCCAGACCCTGGCGACTGCGGTGCGAAGGCTTTGGGGCAAGCCAGTGATCGCGGTGACGGGTTCGGCGGGGAAGACGACTACGAAGGAGGCAATCGCGCACCTGCTGGGCGTGCGCTTTCGGGTGCTGAGGTCGGAAGGAAACTTCAACAACCATTTCGGGCTCCCACTGATGCTGCTGAAACTCGAACCCCAGCACGATGTGGCCGTCATCGAAATGGGAATGTCGCATGCGGGAGAAATTCGTGCACTGGCAAAAATCGCGCAACCCGAGACCGCCGTGGTGACCAATGTTGCGCCCGTGCACCTGGAGTTTTTTGATTCGATTGCGGGGATTGCGCGGGCGAAGTATGAATTGGTGGAGTCGCTGCCCGCGAACGGCACGGCCGTGCTGAATGCCGACGACGAATACGTCTCGCAATTTGGCCGTGACTTCAAGGGCAAGGTGGTGATGTACGGCACCAGTGCCACGGCGGACGTGCGAGCCGAGAAAATACTTTCGAAGGGACGCGAGGGCACTGAATTCGAGCTCGTCGTCGGAGGAGTGCGTGCAACTGTCAGGCTTCCTTTGGTGGGGAAACATAACGTCCTGAATGCGCTTGCGGCCCTGGCCGTGGGATTGGAACGGGGGATGAAGCCCGCTGAAGGGATCGCGGCGTTGGCGACTCTGGCTCCGGCGGACAAGCGCGGGCAGGTTCTCCAACTGGGTAACATCGTGGCGATCAACGATTGCTACAATTCCAATCCAAAGGCACTGGAAGCGATGGTGGACGCTCTGGCCGCAATGGCGGCCAAGCGGCGCATCGTAGTGGCGGGCGAGATGCTCGAATTGGGTCCTGGAGGCGAGGAACTTCATCGCCAGGCTGGAAGGCATATCGCGGAGAAGAAGATCGATTTGCTGCTGGGAGTGCGCGGACTGGCGCAGTCCATGGTTGAGGCGGCGCGACATGCTGGAATCTGCGCGGAATTTGCCGCCTCTTCTGAAGAAGCCGGCGAATGGCTAAAGCGCGAAATGCGCGACGGAGACGTGGTGCTGTTGAAGGCGTCGCGAGGCGTGAAACTGGAAAAGGCGCTGGAAATCTGGCAGGGCCGGCGTCCAGATAACGAGTGAGACGATCGGGGTACGGAGGCTGATTGCTCTACTGGCTGTTGTTCGTGAAGCTGCAGCGCTATTTTCCGCCGTTCCGCATCTTCCGCTATCTTACGTTCCGCACGGCATTTGCCAGTTTGACCGCGCTTTTTACCGCGCTGATCGTCGGACCCCTGGTCATCAACCGCCTGCGCGAGTTTCAGATTGGCCAATATATTCGAGAGGAAGGGCCGAAAGCTCATCAGAAAAAAGCCGGAACGCCGACCATGGGCGGGCTTTTGATCGCGATTGCCATCGTGGTTCCCACGCTTTTGTGGGCCGATTTAAGCAACCGCTTTGTTTGGATCGCGGTTTTTGCCACGTGCGCGTTTGCCGCCATTGGATTCACCGACGACTACACTAAGGTTGTGCATCGCCGGAATCTGGGCCTGACCGGGCGCGCCAAGCTGGGCCTGCAGGTCGCGACCAGCGTACTCATCGCCGTGATGCTGATCGCGATGCAGACTTACGGCATGTATTCCACGAAGCTGATTGTGCCGTTTCTAAAGCAATTCCATCCTGATCTCGTCGTGGAGACGCTGGGGCGCTATCCGCATCTTTGGCCGCTGGAGTTTTTGCCTTTCATCGCTTTTGTGGCATTCGTGATCGTGGGCTCAAGCAACGCGGTGAATCTGACCGACGGATTAGATGGCCTGGCCATTGGCTGCACGGTGATTGCGGCGGCCGCACTCGCGGTGCTCACCTATGTCAGCGGTCACGCGACGTTTGCCACCTACCTGGAACTGCAACGCATGCCGCAGGTGGGCGAGTTGACGATTTTTTGCGGAGCGATGGTCGGCTCATCGATCGGCTTTCTCTGGTACAACGCGCACCCGGCGGAAGTGTTCATGGGCGACGTAGGATCGCTGGCGCTGGGCGGCGCGATCGGGACAGTGGCGGTGATCATCAAGCAGGAATTGCTGTTGCCCTTCATTGGCGGCGTGTTCGTGATTGAGGCGATGTCGGTGATTCTGCAGGTGGGATCGTATAAGCTGCGAAAGAAGAGGATTTTCAAGATGGCGCCGATCCATCATCATTTTGAGTTGATGGGATGGTCGGAATCGAAGATTATCGTGCGATTCTGGATCGCGTCGCTGGTCTTCGCGCTGTTCGCGCTGACAACGCTCAAGCTAAGGTGAGGAACGGGGTCTACCACGGAGACACGTGAGAAAACCGGAACGGGTTTTTTCGCTGACAAATGTCAAAGTTGCTTCGCCCTCGTCCTTCGGGAGAATTTTTCTCTTCATTTTTCTCCGTGCCTCCCTGACTCCGTGGTGAAATGGGTTTAGTGGAACTTGCCAACAAACGCGTGCTGGTGGTTGGGCTCGGTAAATCCGGGGTGGCTTCGGCGCTGTTTTTGAAGGCGCACGGGGCGCGGGTCACCGTGTCCGATACCAAGAGCGGAGATGAACTTCGCAACGAAATTCCACTGCTGCTCGATCATGGCATCACGGTTGAGACCGGCGGGCATGGCGAGCGAACCTTCCGCGGGCAGGATTTGATCGTGGTGAGCCCGGGTGTCCCGGTCGATGCGCCCGCTCTGGTGCAGGCGCGCGCCCTGGGCGAGGCTGTGATCGGCGAGATTGAACTGGCGGCGCAGTTCTTGAGGGGGCCGATCGTGGCCATCACCGGCTCGAACGGGAAAACGACGACCACGGCGCTCACCGGCGAGATTTTGACTGCGGCCGGGTTTCCGACGCTGGTTGGCGGCAACATCGGTACTCCGGCAATTTCTCTGGTGGAGCGCGCCACGCCGGAAACCGTGACCGTGTTGGAGGTTTCGAGCTTTCAACTCGAAACCATCGAGACCTTTCGTCCGAAAGTGGCGGTCGTGCTGAACGTTACGCCCGATCATCTCGACCGGCATCGTACGCTGGAGGCTTACGTGGATGCGAAGGCTCGCATCTTTGAGAATCAAAGCAGCGGCGAGGGCCGGCAGAATGGCGATTTCGCCGTGCTGAATGCCGATGATCCGGCGGCCACCAGCATGGCTTCGCGAACCAAGGCGCAGCTTTTCTGGTTCAGCCGGCAAAAAGAAGTGCAAAGGGGAGCGTGGGTTCGCGAGGGAAATATCCTATTCCGCGACGGGCGAGGAGAAGTCGAAAACCGGCAGCGCGAGATCATGCTGGTTTCTGAGATTCCGTTGAAAGGGGCGCACAATCTGGAGAATGTGCTGGCGGCTGTGTGCGCGGGTGCGCTTATGGGATGCGAGCCGGAGAAGATCCGGCAAGCGGTGCGGGATTTCAAGGCAGTCGAGCATCGTCTGGAGTTTGTGGCGACCATCGGTGGCGCGGATTACTACAACGATTCAAAGGCGACCAACGTGGATGCGACCATCAAGGCGCTGGAGTCGTTTCCGGCGAATATTCACCTTATCCTTGGCGGCAAGGATAAAGGCAGCGACTACACCCTGCTCAACGATCTGCTGCGGCAGCGGGTGAAGCGCGTGTACACGATTGGCGCAGCGGCAGAGAAGATTGAATCACAAATCGATTCTTCGAAAAGCGGGGGCCCCGAAGTGGTGCATGCCGAAACTTTGGAAAATGCTATCCGCCAGGCGAATGCCGTGGCCCAGCCGGGCGACGTGGTGCTGCTGGCTCCCGCTTGCGCCAGCTTCGATCAGTTTAAGAATTATGAGCACCGCGGGCAGGTGTTTAAGGAGACGGTGCGGGGGATGGGGTGAAATGAATTTTCTACGGGCGAAACAGAGCGGCGGGAGATGCATTTTGCCTGTTACTTGCATTCCTTCCTAAGATCAACGCAAACCAGAATCGAACTGTCCCTCCCGATAACCTCGGTAACCTTTAGCCGATGCGACTTTCCTGCTAGCCTCGGTTTGTCCATGTAATCAGCAACTTCCACTAATTCTGGACATTCGCCAATGCCACGATTTCCCATTTTTCGTCTGGGCAAGGAGCCGGAGAAGCAGGCCTTGCCGGAAATGATTGCGGCTACGCCTGCGATCGTGCTGGAAGGGCTCGCCGTAGGAGTCGACAACCTGCGGCACGATGTCGCGCTCAGCAGCCGCTTTCTGGAAGCCGCTCGAGCCCAGATCACGCGGTTGATCGTGCGTCATGGCGAGTTGGAAGGCTTGTTGGCGGCCGAAGCTCCGCGGCAAACACAGGGGCCTTCGTGGATGAGAAACGCCGCAGAGGGGGCCAAGCGGGATGCGGTTCGCGGCGGGGCCGATCCCTCCGACTGGAAGGCGCTGCTGGCGGGGCTGCATCTGGCAGCTTTGAATCGCGCCAAGAAGGAAGAAAAAATCTCGGTTGATCTGCTGGCCCGTTTAGCGGTGACCAAGTTTCTCCGTACCGAGATGAACCTGCAGTTCGCGCAAGTGCTCGAGCGCTGCCGGGTGCTGCTCAAGAGTTACGACGGCGTGCGGCAGGGAAAAGCGGTGGAGTATCGCGAGCGCGTGGCGGGTTTCCAGGTGCGAAAAAAGATTATTCTCCGCAAGACCGGGCAAGAACTTTTTCAGACCCTGCGCGAGATCGAAAAAGAGACGCTGGCGCGGACCCGACGATCGCTGTTTGGAGAAGCGAAGAACGGTGAAAAATCTGGAGAAACGAAAACTGCTCCGGCGACAGCCGGGGAGTCGAGCGGCGGTGGCCTGAGCAGCTACGGACTGTTCGTGAACCGCCTCGCTTACTCCGAGGATGGGCGGGATGACTATCTGTGCGCCGAGCACTACGTCATGCTGGGCAACTGGGATCGAGATCCTGACCGCTATCCGCGGCTGCAGGACGTGGTGTGGGGCTTTGTGCGTTCCATCTTCGGGGAGGAGATCACCACCGAGACCATCGATTCCTGGGTGTGCGCTCCGGAGAATGCGCGCGCTCTGGTGGGGACCGGGACACCTGACGATTCGACGGCGGAGGGAGTCGCCCAGCAGGAGCGGCTGGCCCGGTGGGTGCGCCTGCTCGAAGACCAGCAGGTGATGGAGTGCGTGATCGCCTCGTACTGCGTGGTTCCGCTGCTCAGCGAATACGCTCCCCGCATCAACCCGCAGCAGTTGAAAAACGCCCTGATTTCGCGCCCGGAATGCGACCGCGTGGAACGAATGATCCAGGAGCACGGGAAGCTTACGCCCGCCAGTCTTTATGCTGCCGTGGCCAAGGTCGCAGGCTGCCGAGGTGCGGAGCGGGCCAAGGTGGCGGCGCGGTTTCTGCAGGATTTCTCGCACTACCACCGCGATCTGCGGCGTCTCGAAACCCTCAACGCGGCGCTCGACTCGGTCAACGTGGTCGGCACCGAGAAGCTGCGCGAACTTTCGCGGATGAACGGAACGCTTTACGAATTTCTTCTGCCCGAAGAACAACAGCAGCCTGAGGAAGATCGCGTTTTGCGCCACGTGGTGCTCAAGGCGGATGTGCGCGACTCAACCCGGCTCACGCGCACGCTGATGGAAAAGGGACTGAATCCGGCGTCATACTTCAGTTTGAACTTCTACGATCCGGTGAACAAGCTGCTCGGAAAGTACGGCGCGCAAAAAGTTTTTCTTGAGGGCGACGCCATCATCCTGGCGATTCTCGAGCGCGAGGGGGAGGCCGGACTCGCGGTGAGCCGGGCGTGCGTGCTGGCCCGCGAAATCATCGAAATCGTGCGTGGCTATAACGAATTGATGCAACGCTCGGGCATGCCGGAACTTGAACTGGGTGTGGGGATCACGCTGCAGGAATCGGCGCCGCTCTATCTGATGGATGGGGAGCGGCAGATCATGATCTCGGAGGCGCTGAACGAGAGCGACCGGCTTTCTTCCTGCAACAAGCGTGCTCGCAAGGTGATGGAGCGGCAGGCAGGTCCGTTCCACGTGTATGTATTTCAAGCGATGGAGGTGTCCCCGGATGCGGTGCGGCCGTCCGCGAATCCCGCCGAGGATCAGGTGGCGAATCCCGAAGAGTCGGTGCTGAGTTACAACCTCGGCGGCATTCGCATGAATGAAGCTGCATTCCGCAAACTGGCGCAGGAAATCTCGCTGGAGCCACTCGGGGTCAAGCTGCCTCTCTCACCCGGAATGTCAGATAAGGCGGAATATCGGCTCTCCAGCGGAACGGTTCCGGTTGACCGCGACATCTTCCGGAAAATCGTGGTGCGCGAAAGCCGAGTGCCGCGAATCAATGTCGAGGATTTTTCGGTGCAAGGCTGGACTGATCGAAGCTATTACGAAGTCTGCACCGATCCTGCAATTTACGCTGCGCTCGAAAAGAAAAAAGCTGCCAAGGTTTAGGGTTCCCCGGTCCGGTCCTGAGTGCGATCGCCTGAGCTTGACACGCATAGGTCCTAGGTACGGAGCGTCGAGCTCCGCTCGACGGACAGCCGAGGGCGGCTGCCCCCACATGAGCAGCTCCGTCAGAAGCCCGATCTGACGCGTGCCGGATGGAAGGGAATCCAGAAGGTGGCTTCCACATCCACGGGAGAACCATTTTTCATAGCCGGCTGGAATTGCCATTTCGCGATGGCTTCGGTGGCAAAGTGGTCGAGGCGGTCGTCGACACTGCGCAGCACGCGGATATTGGCCACGGTACCGTCGGCGCGGATGATTCCATAAAGGATGACCGTGCCTGCCACGTTCTGCCGCATCAGCTCCAGAGGATAGGCGGGGTCGACTTTACGGGTGGCGACCGGCGAGGAAAGATCGTCGGAGGAAGTCGCGGCAGAAGCGAGATGTCCAGAAGGCGAATCCGGTTTCAGGGCGGCGAAGCGGACGATCCAGCTGCCTCCAGCCGAGTTCAGATTCGGCATATTCAAGCTGAGCGAGTAGACCTTGCGATTGCCGAAGACGGCGCGTTCGGCTTCGGAAAGTTTGCTCTCACTTGCCGACTGCGGGTTGGTGAGTCGAGGTGGCCTGGCGCTCGCCATGAGCTTTGGGTTAACCGAGTTAGCGGAGGCCTCTTTCGCCGCGGCGTCGCCCGCCACGGGTGAGGAGCCAGCTGAAGTTTTGCCGACGTAGAGTCCCGAGGGCAGGTCGCCGCTGCCTTTCTTGCCCGAGCCACTCCCGCTTTTTCCCTTCGTACCCGTTGCTAGGCCAGACGAGGTTTCGCCGGCTGAGGTGCCGGGTGCGCCGGAGGCTCCGCGGCGTCCTTCGGGCGTGGCGGCGAAGTTGCCGCGGCGATTACCGGCGGGCGGATCGGGCGGCGCGCCCACGGCGGGATGCAGGCTGAGCGCGATCATGCCACCGGCGGAGTGGGATCGCGCAGAAGCGCCGAGCGCGGGCGGAGGAGCGATCACCCGGGTTGCGCCCGGTTGCAGCCCGGCGGAACGCTGAGCGCGAAGGGTGCGCTGTTCGTCCACAGAAAGTTGCGGGGCCGGAGCAATCACCGCGCTGTGGCCGATGTTGATTTCGCCCAGGCGGCGGTTCGACGCGGCATCGAGCGCGGGCGGAGGAGCGATTACGGCGGACTGCGGAGCCTGAAGGGTTTTCTGAAGGGTCTGCGAGCTGTCCTGGATTTCCCTGTCAACCGATGGGGGAGGCGCGATGATCGAGTGCTCCATCTGGGGCGCGAGGCGAGAGATCTCCGACACTGGAACTGCGGGAGCCGGCGCGATTGGAAGCCTTGCGTCGCCCGGCCATGCCACTAGGTTGGGCAATGCCACATCGTGCGGCAGGCGGAGCCTGGGTGCGGCGACGACGCTCTGCGAATGATTGTCCGTTTGGGGTGGCACGGAAATGATGGGCTGGGCAGAGTATTCGGGATCGGCTCTTCGCGCAGGCGCGGAATCTGAGCTGCGAGTGTCGAGTGGGGGCAGGTATTCCGAGGGTGCGTAGTAGATCACCTCTGCGTGAGTGAGGGAAGCTTGGGGGATGGCGCGAGGTTGTAAAGCGAGGAAGCGCGACCCTGCCCAGATCGCGGCCAACGCTAGAACGTGATACGACGCGGATTGAAAGAAACGTTGCCAGGGAAGTCCGCGATGGACGAACACGTCTGGCCAGAAAGCCGCCGGAGCAGACTCGAGGTCGAGCGGAGGTAGGGTTGGCGCGTGAAATAAATCGCGAAGATTCTGCAGGAAGACGCGCGCCCGGGGCTCGGTGGAAATGAGCAACTGGAGATCGGCAGGGGATTGCTCGGTCTTTTCTGCTTCCAGGATGGCTTCGAGCATCGTTCTATCTTAGACGAGTTCTTCGAACTGAGTCGCGGGTGGCTGGCGCCGAGAGGCGGGAAGAAGGCCTGGGATGAGGCACAAAGCCCTGAAACCGGCTCGCGAGCCGATACCAGCTATTGTTCGGCGCGCGCGGGTGTGATGAGCAGACGTCCGGGAGATTTTTTCTTGATATCGGGTTTTTCCTGCGCGTAGACGAGATCGAGTCCACCCTCGGCAGTGGAAGAGGCATCGGCTAGGGCCGCCGCCAGCGCCCGGAACGAGCGGCTCACTTCCTGACCTTCCTGCAGCACGACGGGTGTGCCATGGTCGATGGCGGGAGAGATCGCTTGAAACGCGTTGGGAATCTTCCACAGGACTTTGCAATGCGTGGAATACTCCACGTCTTCGTCAGTGAAGCCGGGAATCTTCTTGTAACGATTCAGAACAATACGCAGGCGGTTGCGGCCGGTACCTTCTTCGAGAAAGGCATGAATGCGGCCCGCGCTCCACAAAGAAACCACGTCGGTTTGGGCGACCATCAGCACGGCATTGGAGAGGTCGGAGAGCAGGCGGGTGGTGGAATCGAGGCGGCTGGAAGTGTCGACCACAACGTAGCGATAGTGATTCACCAGCAGATCGAAGAGCCGCGCCAACTCGGCCGGCGTGGGCGCGGACTGATAGGGCTGCTGCGGGCCGGCGAGAAGATGCAATCCGTCTTTCGAAGTAGTCATCAGGCCATCGAGCAGCGAGACGTCGAGACGGTGCAGGTTCTCGAGCGCGTCCGGAACTCCGAAGCTGGGACGCAGATTGAGATGAAGTTGAGCGTGGCCGACGGGCGCAAAGTCCACGAGAACGGTGTTGCCGTAAGCCTGCTGGAGCGCGATTGCGGTGTTGACGGCGGCCGTGGTGGCGCCCGCGCCACCCTTGGCGCTGAGGAAAGTAAAAATGCGCGCCTTGCCTGCGCTGCCGCGCGTACGGGTGCGATTGGAGCTGAAACGGGTCAAGGCTTCGAGAAGCGCTTCCGCTCCGGCGTGGTCATCCAGATATTCGCCGGCGCCGGCCCGCATGCTGGCCACGATGGTGGCGGGCTGCGTCATGGTGCCATTGGCAAAGATGGCGAGTTGCAGCGTGTTGGATTGAATGAGTTCGATGGCCCGGATGGCTCGCTGAGGATTCTCCGGCGAGATGTCGACCAAGACAACCTCAGCGCGCAAATCCTGAATCTCGCGGAGGATGGGATCGGTAGGTCCGGCAGGAAAACTGCCGCTGCAGACCACGCGGCCCAGGCGCGTAGCTTCCAGTCGATTCTGCAGTTCAGATAAACGATCGCGATTTTCGGTGAGGAGGGCTACGGCGATGCCATGCATGGCGCGGTTCTCGCTGATTTCTCTTGGTGTTTGCATGTTAGAGAGAGAAGGTACTCTTCGCCAAGTGACCGGGGTAACCGCCCGAGAGCATGCACGTGCGCAATTCGCGCTCAGAGCGGTGAGCCGCGATCTGCAAGATAGAAAAACCCTACCGAGAGGCGCACAGCGGGAATACTCTCCAGCGAGTCCGCACTAGTGAAAGCATTTTAAGCCAAGGCAGGGAATTTGAACAAGGAGTGAGAAGTACATAAAAAACTAAAGTATGCAAAAGCAGTGGACCAGTCTGGGACTGTCAGCTTAGTGGGCAGCCGAGGATGGATTTCCGATCGCGGGGGCGGCGGGACGCTCGCTCTCGTCGGAGCTGTGCAAGGCCGAAATCCGGCGAAAGTCGGCGGAAGCTTCGGAGATGTCGGGTAAATATTCATAGCCGCTGAGGCAAACGGCCACTCCAATTTTGGTTTCGGCAGATCTGATTTCCGCCGACTTGGTTTCGGATGGGTCCGTCTCGGTAAGTGAAGCTGCGGGCTTCCAGCCTTTGTCTGCGGGCTTGACGATGCGAAGAACACGGCCCCGGCAGCGGACGCGCATACTTTCTCCCAGAGTAATTTCGCACGGCATCTTCAACGTGAGTTCGATGTCAGCGCCTTCGCTGAGCGCCATGTCAGTGAAAAGAAAAGCTCCGCGGGAGCTGAGGTCTTGCGTAAAGCCGAGACCCTCGGCGGAGTTGGAAAGGTCGCGCAGAGAGACTGGAACGTTGAAAGGGAAGCGTTGTCCGATGCGGCGTTCCACACCAACCGGGGGAGCATTCATGGTCGTGTCACTTCCTCCTGAGGAAATCGCCGACAAGAACAACCTCAACTGTAGCGCAGGCCGGGCGGTCTGGGAAGTTATTAAGTTGGTTATGACTGAGATGGGCGAAACCGTGCGCTGGCAGGGAGTTTTGCCTGGGGAGAGGTGGCAGAAGATCGCGCGAACTTGTGCGGCTGTGGAAAAGTCGGCGCGAGGAAACGTTGTCAGCGAAGTCGAGCAAAACATTCGAGTTATATTGATCGGAATGGCGTCCGACGTCATCTAAGTGAAGTTGAAAGCCGAAATAAAGACCATCGTGCCGGAAACGAAAACTTCAATCCAGGAAATTCCCGCGGCGAACGGCACGGAGGTAGCACCGGCACCGCGCTGGCAGGTTGCCGGACGCGCGCTGCGCCACCGCAACTTTCAACTTTTTTTCAGTGGACAACTGATTTCGCTGATCGGAACGTGGATGCAGAGCGTGGCGCAATCCTGGCTGGTTTACCGGCTCACGGGTTCGGCTCTGCTGTTGGGGTCGGTGGGTTTCGCCAGCCAGATTCCAGTTTTTCTATTTGCTCCCCTCGGTGGAATTACCGCCGATCGTGCCAACCGTCGCCACATTGTGATCGGAACACAAGTGGCGGCGATGCTTCTGGCCTTCATTTTGGCGGCGCTGACGTTAAGCCACCGGATTCAGGTCTGGCACGTTTTCGTGCTGGCGAGCCTGCTGGGTATCGTGAATGCCTTCGATATACCGGGGCGGCAGTCGTTTCTGGTGGACATGGTGGGCAAAGAAGATTTGATGAACGCGATTGCGTTGAACTCGTCGATGTTTAATGGTGCGCGCGTGATCGGTCCGGCCATCGCCGGGATTCTGGTGGCGAGGATCGGCGAAGGCTGGTGTTTTTTTGCTAACGCGGTGAGCTACATCGCGGTGATTATCGGTTTGCTATTGATGAAGGTGAACAGCCCGGTGCGGGCCGCGATGGTGTCTCCCTTGGAGCACATGATGGAGGGATTTCGCTTCGTAAATCAGACAGCGCCGATTCGGGCGCTGCTTCTGCTGCTCGGGGTGGTGAGCCTGGTGGGCATGCCCTATGTGGTGTTGATGCCGATTTTTGCCGATCAGATTCTGCACGGCGGGGCGCGGGGACTGGGCATCCTGATGGGCTCGACCGGAGTAGGCGCGCTGCTGGGCGCCTTAACCCTGGCGTTTCGCTCGGGCGTAAAGGGTCTGGGGCGATGGGTGGCTTGGTGCTGCGCCGGCTTCGGAACCAGCCTGGTAGTTTTTTCGTTATCGCACCGGTTCTGGATTTCGGTGATCCTGTTGCTGCCGGTGGGTTACAGCATGATGCTGCAGATGGCTTGCTCGAACACGTTGATCCAAGTCATGGTACCGGATGCGCTGCGCGGGCGAGTGATGGCGGTCTATTCGATGATGTTCATGGGCATGGCTCCGATCGGAGCGCTTCTCGGCGGCGCACTTGCCGAGAGATTGGGCGCAGCGGTGACCGTGGCGATCGGGGGTATGGCGTCGGTGGCAGGCGCGTGCTGGTTCGGATTGCAATTGCCGAAAATTCGCGTGGAAGCGCGGCGGCTGATCGTGGCCCAGGCTGTGGTGGGCGGCGAACCTTCGGAGATGACTGCGCAGGCAGTCGAGGATTAGCACCGAACAGACTTTCGGTCTTCCGTCGAAGGGAATCTTGAGTCTGGCTGAGCTTATTTTCTACCGGCAGGCTTCTGGCGGAAGTCCGGTGATGCGGATTCCGGCATGGCCTTTGTGCCGGATGTTCAATCCGATGAGCAGGGCGGTGATCTGCTCGAGTATGCGGGCGTTTTCCAGTTTGCCGCCGTCGATGGCCCGAACTCCCGGGATTTTCGCGGCCAGGGAACGCGCCAGTTGTGCCGTTCGGGGATCGTCGCTGCAGACGATGACGTCGCAATCGAGATCCTCATCTCCGTTCAAAAGATCCGCCGACAGATTGTGAAATGCGGCGGCTACGTTCACTCCCTGGGGGACGAGTTCCGCCGCTTGCTGAGCGGCGGAGCCTTGCCAAACCCCGAGAGTGCGGGAGGCGCGTCCGCCAACCCCGGCCGCAAGGGCGACGGTGGCGTCGATGAGAATGCTGCCGGGACGGATCGCAGGCTTCAGTTGCTTGAGCAGCACGGCCTGACCTTCGAAGGGGACGGTGAGCACGAGCCGATTGGCGGCGGCGCAGGCGGCGGAATTTTCCATGCCCGAGACTTGAGCCTGGCCTCCGGCCTTCTGACGAATCTCTTCCGCGGTTTTTTGCGCACGCTGCGGGTCGCGCGATCCGATGATGACGGTTTCCCCCGCTCGTGCCCAGCGCAGGGCGAGGCCCGTGCCGGCGGGGCCGGTGCCGCCGAGCACGGCGATGGCAGGCAAATCAGAAGCGCTCATCTTCACGTTCACGCAAATTCCGGCTCCAGCGTTTCTTCGGTCGTGGACTCTTCGAGCGGCATCGGGAGCTTGATGCGCGTGTAAGTTGTGTTGCGTTCGGCGGGAATGCGTCCGGTTTCGAGAATCAGCGATCGGAAATCCTCTGGGCTGGTGTACTGGCCAGCCGTGGCTCCGGCTTCGCGAGAAATGTTTTCTTCCATCAGCGTCCCGCCGTAATCGTTGGCGCCGGCGTGCAGGCAGAGTTGGGACAGGCGGCGGTTTAACTTTACCCACGAAACCTGAATGTTGTTGATGGACCCGGCAAGCAGGAGGCGCGACAGGGCGTGAACCTGGAGATGCTCGGCGAGCGTAGGTCCGGAACGCGCCAATCCCTGCTGAAACAGCAGCGTATGTTCGTGGACGAATCCCAGGGGGACGAATTCGGTGAAGCCTCCTGTCTCGTCCTGAATCTCGCGGAGCAAAAGCATCTGGCGAACCCAGTGCTCCGGGGTTTCATTGTGCCCGTACATCATGGTCGACGTGGATCGGATCCCGTTGCGGTGGGCGGTGCGAATGACATCGATCCATTGCGCGGTTGATAGTTTGTTGCGCGACAGGACAGCGCGGACTTCGTCATCCAAAATTTCGGCGGCGGTTCCGGGAAGTGTGCCCAGGCCGTTGTCGCGCAGCATCGAGAGATAATCCGAAAGACCCATGCCGGTGAGTTCGACGCCATACACAATTTCCATGGGAGAGAAGGCGTGGATGTGCATGGCGGGCACGGCGCTCTTCACCGCCCGGAGAATATCGCGATAGTAAAACGGAGGCAGGCCGTGCGGCAGTCCGCCTTGGATGCAGACCTCGGTCGCGCCGAGTTGCGTGGCTTCGACAGCTTTCCGCGCGACCTGATCGGGTTCGAGAAAGTAAGCGTCCGACTGACGCGGGCCGCGACTGAAGGCGCAGAATTTACATCCGACAAAGCAGATGTTGGTGAAATTAATATTGCGATTCACGACGTAGGTGATGAGATTGCCGGCGAGTTCGGCGCGCAGCAGGTCCGCCGCGGTGAGCAAGCCAAGCAGGTCGTCGCCTTGAGCGTGCGCGAGCGCGTAGGCTTCCTCCCGCGAGATGGCGTTTCCATTTTGAGTTTCGAGAATTCTCTCGAGCGAACAGCGAATGCCGGGCGTGACCTGGGAGGCTAGGTCGAACCAATCGAGCGCGGGAAAACTCTCCAGTTCGGATACCGAGAGCGGGCGAGGCATGACTTCCTCCGTAGAGACGTGGCTTGCTACATCTTCTACCGAGAAAAGCGAGAATCGCAACCCACGACCCTACAGTGTATCGGAACTTTAGCGGAAAAGGTCGGATGCCACCGGACGAAGCAGTTCGCGAGTTCGGCCTCGAGCCGGTTCGTAGGGGAATCCGCGAATGATGCAGGCGGGAGTGCGATTGAGTTTGCCGCAGACCAGTCCGGCGGCGCAGACCAGTTCGTCGGCGACGGCCTCGAGGCTGGCCTGCAAAATGTAGCCGTGCGGATCGCTGCGACCGCGATCGTCGCGGAGCGGCTTCATCCCTGCAATGCCGATGCAGAAATCGACCAGGCCTTCGCGCCAGGGGCGGCCGAAGGTGTCCGCGATGAGAACTGGAATCGCAAGCCCGGTTCGTTTTCTTAAAGCGCTATGAAGTTTTCGAGCGGAGCGGTCGGGATCGACGGGGAGCAGCAGGGCGTGACGTCCGCCATCGATATTGGAGACGTCCACTCCGCTGTTGGCGCAGATGAAACCGTGCAGCGTTTCGGCAATCAGCACGCCGTTCTTGCGGCGAATGATCGCTCGACTCTCGCGCAAGGCAAGTTCGATGACGCGGGCATCCAGTTCATATTTTTTCGCCCAACGACGAGCGCCGGCAGAGGGCTTGATGGTTTCAAGGTCAACCATACGGCCTTCGGATTTCGAGACAATTTTGTGTTTGACCACGAGGATGTCTCCCCGCTCGAATGCGAGATCGTCTTGACCCAGCCATTGCAATAGCGTTTCCGCCAGGCCGTGGCCGCACTCGACTTCATCCGGAAAGGAAATTGGAATGACGCGGATTTCGCGCGGGAAAGCATTCGAAGTCGTTCGCTTGCGGCGTCCGGCGGATGGTTTGCGGGCAGGAAGGCGAGGCTTGCTCATCGGCCATCCTTTTGGGTTAAAGGAAAACGACCGGCCTTGGACCATTGCCGAAGCAGAGACTGAGTGCGGGTTTCGCCGGGGCGATCGAGAAGCTGCTGCAGATCTTCGGGATGATCGACGTCAAGCGCCAGACTTCGAAGTTGCAGCACTCGGCAGGGTCTTCCCGTGGCGCGAGCGGCGGCCAGGTGCGGCTTGAAACTGTCATTGCCGAAGCGCAGGGGAAACAGGTTCGCGGGGCGGCGAAAGGCGGCGTTGGTTCCTCGTCCGTCGGCTGCCGGGACCAGCACCGAGCCTTCCCGGGGAGCTTGCGCGAGAACCTCCGCGAGCTCGTTGGCCCGAATCAGCGGAATATCAGCCGGAATGACAAGCGTGTGGTCGATGCCACGCGCTTGGCAGAGCCGCGTGGCCATCTCGATGGCGCCAGTTTCGCCCGGGTTCGTCGGGTCGGCAATCACCTCGAAATCGTAGCGCCCGGCGAGTTGAAGCGCGAAGGGATCGCTGGTCACGAGAGCGCATGCAGGCCGGTTCGACCACGCGGCAAGCGCGGCCATGACATCGTGCAACATTGCTTGCGCCAGTTCGGTGCGCGCGGATGGATCGAGCATCGCGGCAAGCCGCTGCTTGGCTCCAGACAGATTCTTGACCGGGACAAGGATCACGGCTGGTCGGAGGCGGCGCGGGCCGCAGTCTCACGAGAGGCTGAGTCTTCCGAAAGCACTCCGCTAACCGCGAATGAGAGCACGGTTCGAGCGAGAGCGGCCTTGTCTTCCGGGGAGCGCATGATGGTCTGCGTGCATTCGACCCGCAAACCGTTTCCCCGAAGAGCCTCGGCGGCGCGGGCGTCGCGGCTGTCGCAAATGAGCAGATCGAGAAAATCCTCATAGGCCTTGGCCACGCCCGCGATCGAGCAAGCGAGTCCTTGTGCGGCCATGAGAATGCCCGCGGGCCCGGCCACAGGAGCAGTCCCGATGATCGGACTCACGGCAGCGACCTTGCCCCGCGCGCGAATGAGCGCCGCACGAATCCCGGGCACGGCAAGAATTGGTCCGATACTGGTGATGGGATTGCTGGGAGCGATGAGCACCGCGTCGGCGGAGACGATGGCTTCGATCACGCCGGGTGCGGGCTCTGCGTCAGCGGCACCGGCGAAGCGCACGGAGTTCACGGGATCCTGATACCAGCGCTGCACGAAATATTCTTCGAAGCTCAACTCGCCCGAAGGCGTATCCACGCGGGTTTCGACGCGCGAATCGCTCATGGGAAGGATGCGCGCTTTTACCCCCAGCTTTTCGCTGATCGCCGACGTGGTTTCGGAAAGCGTTTTGCCCTCGGCCAACAAGCGCGAACGCAGCAGGTGCACCGCAAGGTCGCGGTCACCGGTGTGAAACCAGGTTGGCTCGCCGAGTTGCCCCATGGCCTGCAGGCACAGAAAAGTATCGCCCTTCACGCCCCAGCCGCGCTCGCGGCTCAGCAGGCCAGAGAGTACGTAGGTGATGGAATCAATGTCTGGGGAGACATAAAGTCCCCACCACAGCAGGTCGTCGCCGGTGTTGACGACCAGAGTGATTTCATCCGGGGGGATGACTTGCCGCAGGCCATCCACGAACTTGGCCCCTCCGGTGCCGCCGGTGAGCACGCAAATCATGACGCTCTCCGGATTCTGGCGAGGCCATCAGGATTTCGCGCGGCTTCTAGCTTTTCTGCTAACAATCCAGATCTCTGCCGGCCAGGTTTCGACAGGGCTGCGCTCATGAACTCCGGATATACGGGCAAGCGCTGGCGCAGCTCAAATCCCTTGCTCTCGGTGCGCCGGCGGAGTTGCTCGAGATGCGGCCAGGGCTTTTCGGGATTGATGTAGTCAGGCGTCAGCGGCGAAATTCCTCCCCAGTCGTTGATGCCGGCATCCAGCAACTCCTCATAATACGGCGCATTGAGGTTGGGAGGCGCTTGAATATTGACCTTGGGCATTAGCAAACGAGCTACCGCCACGGCGCGGAGCATCTCACCCTGCCCGGGCTCGGGCACGTGGGCCATGGGAATGGAAGGCTTGGCACGGAAGTTCTGGACGATCACTTCCTGGATGTGGCCGTATCGCAGGTGCAAGTCGCGGATGGCGAGCAGGGTATCGACGCGGTCTTCGAGTGTTTCGCCGATGCCGATCAGCAGGCCGGTGGTGAAGGGGACTCGTTGCTTCCCAGCCTCCGCCATGGTACGCAGACGCTGGTCGGGAACTTTGTCGGGAGCATTGTCGTGAGCCGCGCCGGGGGCCAGAAGAGCCGAATTGGTGGTTTCGAGCATGAGGCCCATGCTGGGGGAGACGGCGGCGAGACGGGTGATCCATTCGGCGCTGAGCAGCCCAGGATTGGGATGCGGTAGCAGGCTGGTTTCGCGCAGCACGAGTTCGCACATGGCTTCGAGATAGTGCAGCGTGGATTTATAGCCGAGATCGCGCAGCGTGGCGCGCATCTCGGGGAAGAGCAGTTCGGGCTTGTCCCCGAGGCTGAAGAGAGCTTCGGTGCATCCCAGCTTTTCGCCGGCGCGAGCGACGTTTAGAACTTCTTCCGGAGTCATGGTGTGGGCGCCGGGGGCGCCGGGATCGCGGCGGAAAGTACAGTAGCCGCAATAGTCGCGGCAGAGGTTGGTCAGGGGCAGGAAAACCTTGCGCGAATAAGTGATGACGCTGGGTTTGAAGTTTTCTTTTGCGGAACGGGCGGCGGCGAGCAAGTCGGGAAGATCATCGTCATTGCAGTGGATCAAGCGCAGGGCCAGCTTCGGCGAGATGGGTGCTCCGGGCTGTAGGTCGGCCAGTTCTGTCGCGCACGATGCGTTGTGCTCATGGGCGGCCGTTCTCATGGCGGTTAGGGTCACGGTGCTCGGTCCCGCAAGGGGCGGATGCATCGAATCATACAACAGTGGTTGGTGGCGAGTGGCTGGCGGTCAGTGCCAGTCAATACAAAGCTTCCCGTCCGCTGAACACTGACCACCGGCTCTGACCCCGATGGGCCACTGTCGTGCTAATGTAGGCAGTCGCGGCAAGGGAACGCCGGCACTATGAGCCTCAGTCCAGCCGAATTCCGGAAGGCGATGGGATGCTTTGCCACGGGAGTGACCATCATCACTCTCGATCTGGAGGGTGAAGTCCATGGCATGACGGCCAATGCGTTCGCGTCGGTATCGCTCGCACCGCCGCTGCTTCTGGTTTGCGTGGACCAAAGCGCGCGCACTCACGCCCACATGCATGCCAAAAAGCGTTTCGGAATCAATATTCTGGCGGAGCGCCAGCGGGTGATTTCCGAATATTACGCGCGGCCGGTTCACATCCACGGGAGTGCTGAGGAAGAAGCTGGCGCGCGCTTTGATCGAACCGCTCATGGCACTCCGGTTCTGCAAGGAGCGCTCGCTTACCTGGAATGCCAGCTGCAGTCGGCGCGGGAGGCCGGCGACCACACGATCTTCATTGCCGAGGTGGAGGAGGTTGTGGTCCGCGATGGCGAACCACTGCTGTTTTTCCGCAGCAGATACCGCAAAATCGGAGAAGAAGTGGGAGGCTGAACCAGAAAGGCCTCGCGAACGACCAAGGTTAAAGGTCGCAAGTTTATGGTGACGAACAATCTCAAATGCAGGCCGCGTATGATCCCGGTTTTGCCACTTTGCCACTTTTGGAGGCGTGAAACATCTAATCTGCATCCAAGGAACACATTCTGAAGGACATCCAATCATTTCATTACTGGGGGGCACAAGTTCATGACAGAAAAACTGGCAAAAAACGAGTCGGAATGGAGGCAGAAGCTTACGCCGGAGCAATACCACGTCACGCGCGAGGCGGGTACCGAGCCTGCCTTTACCGGCAAGTACTGGAAGACAAAGGATGCCGGAACTTATCACTGTGTTTGCTGTGGCGAACCGCTGTTTGATTCGACTACAAAGTTTGATTCCGGAACGGGTTGGCCGAGCTTCTACAAAACGGCGGACGATGGCAAAGTAGAAGAGCACAAGGACTCCAGCTATGGAATGGTCCGCACCGAGGCGCGCTGTGCCAAGTGCGGAGCTCATCTGGGACACGTGTTTGAGGATGGTCCTGCGCCCACAGGATTGCGCTATTGCATGAATTCCGCGGCCCTGGATCTAAAGCCGAACGACAAGAAGAACGACAAGAAGTGAAGGGAGCAAAAAAAGGGCACGCGCTGGCGTGCCCTGGGTCCATACGGGGTTCTCTTTGTGCAGCAGTTAGGCGCTTACGCTTGCGATTGCAGGCAGAGCTTTGTTTTGCTCGACCACTGTCGGCTTCGGCGCTTCGCTTTTTGATTGAGGATGGGGCTGCTGCTTGCGCTCGGCGCTACGCACTTCGATACCGCCCTTGAGAATGGCGCCATCTTCCACGCTGATGCGAATTGTGGAAACGTCTCCCGTGACCGAGCCTTCGCTGCGGATGTCTACGCGATCGCTGCACTCGATATTTCCGTTTACCTTGCCCATGACCACAACCTCGCGGGCGGTGATGTCGGCCTGTACGCTGCCATTGCGGCCGACGGTGACGCGGTTATCGGGCAGACTGATCTTGCCTTCGATGCGGCCATCAACGTAGAGCGCCTCCGCACCGCTGATTTCGCCCTTGATCACGAGCGTCCGGCCGATGGTGGCCTGCTCGATGGGCGCGCTGACGGTTTTGACGGGGGTTGGAAGGTTGGAATTCGGAACTGCCGGATTGGGTTTGCCGCCGTACGAGTACTCAGAGGACTGGAGCATGCGACCTTCCTTGGTCCGCGCGGCAAGGTCGTTGATTCGCCGGCCCTGCGGCTGCTATGGAATCTTGGGCCTTTGGGCGGTTTGTTCCCTTCGGCCGATCTGACTATCGCACAGAAGTAAGTACTCCTCCGAGATTACGGAAGAGAGTGTACGGTCGTGCGGATGATTAGTCGGATTCCTGCAGAGACTGGCTTAAATCTTCCCATTCGTGAAGCAGGGCGGCGTGCGCCGTCTTTTGCCGGTCGAGTTCATGAGACTGGCGCTGGCTTTCCTCGGCGCTGACAAAATCCTGCAGTGCGGTTTCGCACCGCGCGATCACGGCCTCGGAGCGGCTGATTTCCGCTTCCAGTTCATGGATTCGCTCCTCCATTTTCTTGCGCTTGATGGGATTTAGACGCTTCGCCTTGGCGCTGACCGCCGCGACCGCGGAGGAATGATTGCCGTTGCCCGACGCTTCCGGGGCGGGCTCGACCGGGTTCAATCGCTGGCGAATGGCCTCGTTCTGTTTCGCGCTCCCGCCCTGTTTGCGCCACAGATAATCTTCGTAGTTGCCGGGATAGACTTCAACCGTTCCGTCGCCAATTTCGAAAACCCGCGTGGCCAGCTTGTCTATGAAGTAACGATCATGGGAGACGAAAACTACGGTGCCGGTGTATTCCATGAGCGCCTCGAGCAGGACATCTTTGGCCCGCAGGTCGAGATGGTTGGTGGGTTCGTCGAGCAGCAGAAAATTTGCCGGATGCAACAGCAGACGGAGCAAGGCGTAGCGTCCGCGCTCACCGCCGGAAAGCACGCCGATCTTTTTGAACACGTCGTCTTCAGAAAACAGAAAGCAGCCGAGCAGGCTGCGCAGCTCGGTCTGGGTCGAGCCCGGAGAGGCATCGCTAAGATCGTCGAGGATTCGTGCCTCCTGATCGAGTTCTTTGTATTGATCCTGCGCGAAGTAGTCAGGCTGGACGTTGTGCCCGAGGCGGAATTCGCCTTGGGTCGGAAGTTCCGTACCCGCGAGCAGTTTAATCAGCGTGGACTTGCCGGCTCCGTTCACGCCGACCAATGCGATGCGGTCGCCACGCTCGATGAGAAAGCTGACATCGCGAAAAACCTCTTTTTCGCCGCCCCTGGTCCGCGGGCCGGTCGTTTCCGCGTCGCTCGTCGGCTGCCTTTTAAGCGGATAACTCTTGGCTACACCCTCGAACTCGGCTACGATGCGGCCGCTCGGCTTGGGCTGCGGAAAAGAGAAGTGAATCGTCTTTTCCTCCGGCGGGATCTCGATGCGCTCGATCTTTTCCAGTTCTTTGATTCTGCTCTGCACCTGCTTGGCTTTTGTGGCCTGGTAGCGGAAGCGGTTGATGAACACTTCGAGCTGCTCGATGCGGTCCCGCTGGTTGCGGTAGGCGGCTTGCAACTGCTCGTTGCGTTGCGTCTTCTGCGAGAGGAACTTATCGTAATTGCCGGTGTAGAACCAGAAACGCTTGTTCCAGATTTCGGCGATTTTATTGACCGTCACATCGAGAAAATAGCGATCGTGCGAGATCAGCACAAAAGCGTGCGGATAATTGTGCAGATATTCCTCGAGCCAGTTGCGCGCTTCGAGGTCCAGGTGGTTCGTGGGTTCGTCGAGCAGTAGCAGGTTGGGTCTTTGCAGGAGCAGTTTCGCCAGCGCCAGCCGCATCTGCCAGCCGCCCGAGAACTCCTCCGTTTGCCGATCCCAGTCTTCCTTTCGGAAACCCAGCCCCATCAGGACTCTTCCAACCTCGGCCTCAATCGAATAGCCGTCGCGGGTGCGAAATTCGTGTTCCAGGCTGTGGTAGCGGTCGGCGACGTCCGAATACTCGGGACTGGCGTGATCGAGCTCGGAGATGAGATGGGTCAGCGTTTCCAGCTCCCGCTCCATGGCGTGAAGTTCGCTGAATACGGCCATGCACTCCGCAAAAACGGTGCGGCCAGAGAGCGAAAGTCCGTCCTGTGGCAGATACCCGGCCGTGGTGCCCTTGGCGACGGTGAGCGAGCCGTAGTCGAAGGTGTCCAGGCCGGCGAGAATCTTCATCAGCGTGGACTTGCCGGTGCCGTTCGCGCCCACCAGACCGATGCGGTCGCGGGGCGTGATCAACCAGTCTGCGTTCTCAAAAAGAAGTTTGTGGCCGAAACGTTTTCCGGCGCCGGAAAGCTGGATCATGGGCTGGATTTATCGTCTCATAAATCCGAGTGTGAAGTACCGGGGAGCCGGCGAATCAAGAGCTAGCGGCGGCAGGAACGTTGCGATTTTCTGCGTGACGGCCCCACAGCGCGCTGTGGAAGCGTATGCGTTCGAGAGCGCGGTCGATCACCGCCTCCTGTTCGCGCGCGTACTTTACTTCACGGCCTTTGGCCAGCCGCTGCCGCGCTTCTTCGGGAGTGAACCAGGTGGGGTGGCGCATCGGTTCGTCGGCGCGGCGTAGCTGGTGAACTTCCATCAAAAAAGCCTTGACCACGAACTCCTGCACGCCGCCGGGCTGCCAGAAAACTCCCTTGGAGTGAATGTAGAGATGGAAGTGGCGCGGTTCGATGGTGCCGATGGCGCCGGCTTCTTCGGCGGCTTCGCGTTCGGCGGCCTGGCTGTGCGAAAGTCGCGCCTCGGGCGAGCCTTTGGGGAATGTCCATTTGTTCCCGCCGTTGGTGTTCACCAGCAGGAACTCCACCGCGGAACCGTGCCTGCGGAAGCAGACCGCGGCGACTTGCAGCGGAAGAGACTTCGAAGCGCGCTGTGATCCCATCCCACGATCTCCTGGGATCATGTTAAACAGGGGATGTTTCACGAGTGTTAAAGTGCAACAAAAAATGTGCAACGTTAGTAACCGTGGTTACCAAATCGGGAAGCAACGCTACAGCGCACGGCCATACACCGGGATGGCGGCTCCGGTCACGTCTTTGCCGGCATCTCCCGCCAGCCATAGGATCAGGCTGGCCACCGAGGTGGGCTGTACCCACTGCGACACATCGGCTGCGGGCATGTCTTTTCGGTTAGCGGGAGTGTCCATGGTGCCGGGCAGGATTACGTTCGCGGTGATGCCCAAGTCTTTATTTTCCAGCGCGACCGTCTTGATCAACGATACCAGTGCCGCCTTCGAAGCGCTATAAGCGCCAATACTGGCGGCGGGCTCCGCAGCCTGCCGGCTGCCGATCGCAATGATGCGTCCTCCTTCGGCTTTGCGCATTTCAGGAATCACCGCGCGCAGGATGTGAAAGGCACTGTTCAGATTCGCGTCGAACATGTGCTGCCAGAGGGAGTCGTCCATGGCAGCGACAGTCTGGCCGCCGGTAAAGCCACCCACCAGATGCGCCAGTAGGTCGATCTTTTTGTAGCGGGCGATCATGGTGGCTACTGCTTGTTTCGCGTTCTCCAGGCTGGTGAGCGTGGCCGGAAGGGCGAGGAAATTGGGATGGTCGAAATCAGACCGCTGGATTCGCGGCGCGAGGCCGACGACTGTGAAACCTGCGTCCAGCAAGGCTTTCGTGACGTGGATTCCGAGGCCGCCGCTGGCCCCGGTTACGAGAGCAATCTTTTCAGGCATATGTCGTGCACTCCCAACTAGGACCCGATGATAAGCGCCCTGCCGAGCGTCTGCTTTGTGAATGGCAATGTTTACGCGAACGCGCGAGGTGGTGTCTCGCGAGCAGCGGACGCTGAGGACGCCATTCTTACGTACAACAGCGCGAAGCCAATGAACATGAACGGCTCGACCAAGCTAACAGCTGCGATCGAGCCAACGGCAGGAACCCACCACGGCAATCGAATATAAGGCCAAGCCCAACGGGTGAGCCAAAACGGAAGCATCCCGGCAATGTAGCCAACTCCAGGAGGTCTTCGTCGGTTTTCCTCTCATAAGCCCGGGCGAGATCCTGCATCTGCATCGCCACGAAATACTAGTCCACCCTCAGGCGTCGAAACAACGTGTATCTGCCGCAATCACGCCAACCTTCCCCGCAGCGTCTCCCGATCCAATTCATTCTCCCACCGCGCCACCACCAGCGTAGCTACGCCGTTGCCAATCATGTTGACCAGGCCGCGGAACATGCTCATGAAGCGGTCGATGCCGAGGATCAGCGCCATCCCCGCCACCGGAATTGTGGGGATCACCGACAGCGTAGCCACCAGAGCGATGAATGATGCTCCCTGCACTCCGCTGGCTCCCTTCGAGGTGAGGGTTGCGACGGAAAAAATGGTGAGTTGTTCGAGCAGCGTGAGATGGGTGTTGGTGGCCTGGGCTACGAATAGCGCCGCCAGGGTCATGTAGAGGCTGCTGCCATCGGTGTTGAAGGTGTATCCGGTAGGCACGACCAGGCCCACCAGAGAGCGCGAGCAGCCCAGCTTCTCCAGTTTTTCCATCAAGGTTGGGATGGCGGTTTCGGAGGAACTTGTGGCCAGCACCAGCAAAATTTCTTCCTTGATATGCAGGAGAAACCTCACGATGCTGAATCCCGCCACCTGGCAGATTCCTCCCAGCACGACGAGCACAAAGAGAATCGAAGTCACGTAGAAAGTGGCGATCAATTTCACCAGCGGGCCGAGCGAGGCCAGTCCGTACCTGCCGATGGTATAGGCCATGGCGCCGAAGGCGCCGATCGGGGCAAACATCATCAGGATGTTCACGACGCGAAAGACGACGTGGGTGAGCGATTCGAGTATCGCCACAATGGGTTTCGCGCGCGGTCCGGCCGAGGACAACGCAAAACCAAACAGAATAGAAACAAAAACCACCTGCAGAATGTCGCCCTTGGCGAAAGCATCCGCAACCGTCGTGGGAACGATGTGCATCAGGAATTCGGTAACCGACTGCGCCTTGGCCTGTCCCGCATAATCAGCGACCGCTCGGGCATCGAGCGAGGCGGCGTTCACGTTGAAGCCGCTGCCGGGGTGAACCACGTTGCCGACGATCAGACCAACCACCAGCGCGACGGTCGAAACGATTTCAAAATAGAGCAGGGCCTTGCCGCCCACCCGGCCCACCTTTTTCAAATCCTGCATGCCGGCAATGCCGGTAACCACGGTGCAGAAAATGAGAATGGTGATGATCATGGTGATCATGCGGATGAAGGCGTCACCTAAGGGCTTCATAGCGACAGCCCGCTCGGGGGAAAAATATCCCAGGGCGAGAGCGAGGACCATGGCGATCGCCACCTGCACCCAGAGAGACGCGTAGAACGGCTTGCGGCGCGGAGGGGTGAGCGCGGTATCGAACTCTGAAGTGGCGGTGGGAGCGGGCATATTTAAATTTGAGCGACAGCGGTGCTTAGTTTTCCGGCCGCCGGACTGCACCCTGGCGGGACAGCCGAGGCGGCTGTCTCCACGTAATCAACTTGTCATCATCATCAACTTGTCAGCATCGGCTCTAGTTCGCCGGCGCCTGCAGCGTTTTCACCAGCCACGGAATAATTACTTCCTTGAAGATTCTAGGATCGGGCCAGACCCCGACCTGCCGTCCCAGATGCCCGCCGTGAGGATTGATCCACGCTTCCTTCGGCACGTCGCCCTGGCTCAAAAGAAGATATTCGTCGTCGATCGGAACCTGGGTATCGAGAACTCCCGCGAGAATGAGCATGGGCGCCATGGGTTTGCCGAGCAGTCCTTGACCGACCAACGACATCCTGGGCAGGTACTCGCCCATCTCGTCGAGGGTGTGCACGCCCTGCAAAATGTTCATGAGAGCGGGCACCTGATCGAACAGGTATTCGCGATTGCCGAGCAGCGAATTCATCAGGAACTCTTTCTGGAAGAACTTGTCTACCGGCGGAGATTGCGCGCTGCAACCCCGCAGCCGGGCGCGCTCGATGATGGCCATCTTGGTGGCCCAGTACGCTCCCCAACTCACGCCGTGCATGGCGATGCGATTCTTGTCGATCTCCGGCCGCGACTGCGCGTAATCAATCACGCGGGAGAGCATGCGGTCCGCCGTCTCGCTCACCTTGATCGGATTCTGCCCGGTGCCCGGACCGTCGACCGCCAGATAGCCGATTCCGAAAGGGAGAATGGCGCTGAAGCTTTCCGTCAAATCCTCTTTGCGGCTATCCAAACCGTTCACCGCAATCACCAGCGGCACCGGTCCTTTTGCATTCTTCGGCAAGCGTAGATATCCGATGATCTCTTTGCCCTCGAAAGGAATGCGTACAACTTCGAGCGGCGGATCGAAGAATCGCGCGTGATCCAGAAATGCTTCGAGCGCCTTCTCATAGGAGCGCTGCTTGCCGGGCGACGCTGGAATAGGCCACCGTCCGAATGAATAAAGGCGCCATGCCCGGATGTAATCGGCATTCGCTTTCATGGGATCGGCCTTTGCTTTCTCCAGCGACTTTGCTTCGTTGAAATAACGATCAGCCACGCGCATGAAACCCGCGGCCCACTCGTCTTTGTCGCTGGTGTGTATGCTCTCGAAAGCCTCTTTCACGTCTGCCGGATCAAGCCCGATCAGCGGATATTGACCAACCTCGGCGCGGTGAATGGCTTCGATCCGGATCTCGTCGATGGTGCGCTCATGGCGAGCTTCGTTCTGAGCGAAGGACGCAGCCGCAACCACTACCCCGCCAGCCAGCAACCACGCTCGAAGAATGAATCGAGTTTTCTTGCTCATGACGTTCGGTTCCATTTTGTCCGGTCCTGCGGTGAAGTATGCGAAGCTTATGAAAAAGGCCGGACGGAGACGGTCCGGCCTGCAAGAGCAACGGCGACTCAAACTAAAAAACGAACTTCAGCCCAAGCTGAATGGATCGTGGGCCCCCGGAGCCTACCGCCGGGTTTGCCGCGGCTACGTCTGGCGTGGCGCAACCGCATCCAAACGGCTGCACGGACGGATCGTTCAGACCAAATCCGTTTTGCCCGCCATACGGATTGGCGAAGTTCGGATGATTCAAGATGTTGAAGAACTCCACCCGACCCTGAAGTCGCATGGTTTCGCCGAAGTGGAAATTCTTGGCCACGGAGAAATCAAAGTTTCTGAAGCCGGTATCCTCGAACATGTTCCGGCCCATATTTCCGAACTGGCCCAGCGGAGGAGGAATCATCACCGAGCTGCCGTTGGCGTAGCAGCCAAACAGATTCAGAGAGGCGGTCGAGGCTCCTACTCCTCCTCCATCCACCGCTGAGGCTTGGGTCGCGCAGGCTGGGTTGGAGGCGCCGGGGAAGTAGGGAATGGTAACGCCCTTCTGCGACTTGAAGTCGGAGGTCTTGCCGTAGAAGCTCCAACGAATGGGGGAGTTCGCTGGCGGGCTTACGGGCAAGGGACCAACGCCAGATGCATCGGTTCCCTCGTCCATCGGACCCCAGTACTGCGGGCTTTCCAGCGTGATGATCGAGTTGAGCTCCCAGCCTTCGCGAAGCTGTCCGAAACCTTTTCGCCCCGGAATCGCGTAAGTGAGTGAGACCGTAAGCCTGTGTCGAATATCGAAATCGCTGTTGGCATATTCGGCGGCGGGGTTGTGAGCGTTCTGCGGCAAGCCAGAGCCGTAGCCGAAATCCCAGTTGGCGCCCACATCATCGAGCGCGTGCGAGTAGGTGTAGCCTGCCACCATGCTCAGGCCGTGATAGTTGCGCGCATTCAGCGTGACTTGAAGTCCGTCATAGTTTGAGCGGTAGACATTGCCCATCTGGAAGATGTTGGACAGGTAGGGGAACTTCGTTGCGAATGGCCGGTTCGCCTCCTCGCCTCCGGTGCTGTCGGGTGCGCAATTGTTAGGGTCGGTGTAGCCCGATGCGATGCATGCAGTAATAGCCGCCGCGGGCCATCCCGAGCCAACCGGCGGCTGATTAATATCCCGAATTCCCGTCAGGTTCGAGCCGTGATTTCCCACATAGGCGGCCTCAATCGAAAGGTTCGGGGTGAAGGCATGCTGCACGTTTAACGTCCAGTTCCACACATATGGTGTGGTGAGGCCGCGGTTAACGGTCATGATGGGGCACGGGCTATTGAAGCAATTGACCGTGCTGCCGCCATAGAGCGGGCCATTCGCTGCGTCCCACGTGGTCGGGTAATTCAAGAAGTTCTTTACCGTGACGTTTCCTGTTGTGATCGTGCCGCCGGATGTCTCCCCCGGGCTAATCTCAGCTCCCGTCGGAACGCTGCCCGGACCGAAGGCGTTGTTGAAGGCGATGAACGACTGCCAGTTCACAGTTTCGTAGATCAATCCGCCACCGCCACGCAACACGGTTCTGCCGTTGCCGCCAATATCCCACGCGAAGCCCAGACGGGGGCCGAAGTTCGAATGATCCGGGTTGTAGAGGCTGCTGATTTGATGGCCAACCTGCACCAAACCTACGTTTGGATCGAAGTTGCCCAGCAGATCGTGAGCTTCCTGGGGCACACTGCTGAACTCGTAGCGGACTCCGAAGTTGATGGTCAGATTCCTGGTGGCGCGAAAGTCATCCTGGAAAAACCCCGCGTACGCCCAATTATGTAGCTGCAGGGTTGGATTGCCCACGGTCACCGTTGACTTGAATGGCGCGCCCGCAAAGAAATCCTCGAGCGGGGCCGAACCGTTGGGACCGGGGTTCGGGCTCACCACACCACCGAGGAAGCTGATGCTGCCGCGGGCATTGCCGTAGGCCGCGTTCCTCACGTCGTCGTAGTGGAGTTCACCGCCGAATTTCAAGGCGTGCCTGCCAACGGTGTAGGAGAGGTGATCCACAAACTGGGTGATCGAATCGGGTCCCTGGAACTTGGGCCACTTGAAACCACCCAGCCCTGGGAAGAAGTAGCCGCCGAAGCCGATGCGGGGCAGACCTCCGGTTTCGGGCCCGGTTACACCCGTATCCAGACCATAAGCGGAGGCGGACGTGTTGAGATCGCCCGGCAGGGTCGGCTGGTAAAGGCGGTTGTAGCCGACTCGGGCCTCGTTCACGAGGCGGGCGGTAGGGATCCAAGTCCAATTGCCGCCGACCACCTGCGCACGGGTGTGAATGTCGGAGAGCCATTTCTGCTGCAGTTCCGGAAAGTCTTCGACGGTGCCGGTGTTGTTTCCAAAAAAATACGTTCCGCTGATGCTGCTTCGTTCGTTTAGCTTGTAATCCACTTTGGCGACAACGTTGTTGACGTGGACATCATTGTTAAATCCGTTGGTGATATTGATGCTCGGTGCTGTGTTGATGGGAAATCCTGAGCCGTTGCAGGTGACCGCGCCGCCCGAGAACGAGCAGCCCGAAATGAGCAGGCTCGCGGGGCTCACGATCACCCCAGCCGCCTTCGCGGCTGGCTCAGTGATATCCGCGATCGCGTCCGGAATGCTGTCGGCGCAGTCTCCGGCAAAGCCAAAGGAACACGTTCCATTGTCCGCCATGTGCACCATCGAGGGACTGGTGATGCCGCCAAAAGAGTTGCCCACGTTGTACCGCTGACCTTCGTAAGCGCCGAAGAAAAACGCCTTGTCCTTAATGATGGCGCCGCCTACGCTGCCGCCAAACTGCTCCAGGGTCCGGGTCAGTTTTGCACTCGAGCTGTCGTTGAAATAGTTCCTGGCGTCCAGTGCTCCATCGCGACCGAAGCCAAATGCGGTTCCGTGAAAGTGGTTGGTTCCGGACTTCAGGCCGACGTTTACGACCGCTCCGGGTTTCCAACCGTATTCCGCCGGCGGATTTTGCTGCAGGTTGAATTCCTGAATCGCGTCGATGGGAAGAATCGTCGCCGAGTCACCTGCGATTCCCGCTCCGTTGATGATCGCCTGTCCGGAGTAGGGCTCGCTGTTGAACAGCCCTTCGACGAAGTAGGCGTTATCTTCGGCGCGCAAGCCGTTGGCGCTGGTGGTCGAGAATCCGCCGCCGGGATAACGGATTACGCCCGGACGAAGCTGCAACAGGTTTTCGTAGTTGCGGCCGTTGAGCGGCAGGTCGTTGATTTCCTCGTTACTCAGTGTGCCGCCCAGAGTGGCGGATGTGGTGTTGAGGAGTGGGATTTCTTCATTGACGACGACGGTCTCGGAAACCTGCCCGGTCTGGAGAGCGAAGTCTGCACGAACGTCGCTCGCGACTTCGATCACCACGTTGGGTCGCTCCGCAGACTTGAAGCCTCTGGCCTCGACATGAATCTTGTAGGTGCCCGGGGTTAGATCGGCGGCAACATAATCGCCGGACTCGTTCGTGTTGAGGGTGCGGGAGATGCCCCGCTGCACGTCGGTGACGACCACGGATGCGCCGGCGACGGAAGCACCCGTCGAGTCGGTGATGCTGCCCAGTATGCGCCCCGAAGTGGTCTGGGAGTGTGCCGGAGAACTGAGGAAATATGCGGCTAGGAGTACGACGAAAAACCAGACAGCAACCGTGAACTGACCCGCGGACAGGGCGGTACTTCGGGAGCTCATCGAAACCCTCCGTTATTCTGGTCCGACAGCCATACCATTGCGATGTAAATGAAGTCAAGCAAATTCTCCTCTTGCTGCCAATTACAAGCTGTCATGTGAGCCAGCAGGGTAAATCGCGGCCAGCACTTTACCTGATTTCCGTCTTCCACGCGCTTGCGCTTCGATTGAACAGTTGCATTGCGGCCGGGGGGGATGATATTGTCCTTCCTGTCATACCACCATACCTGAAGACCTCTCATGGTGCCGGCTATCTCAAAAACCCCACAACCAGCGCCGCACGCCTTGGGCCTGCGGTATAGTAGCCAGACCATCGCCAGGCCCCATCCGCTGGCTCGTGCGGGAGAGAAAACTGTGTACAAAGTTGTGCGGTCTTCGCGTCTTTACGAGCAAATCGTCCAACAGATTGAAGAGTCCGTTCTCAACGGTTCATTGAAGCCGGGCGATCAATTGCCCGCCGAACGGGAGTTGGCGCAGCGCCTCGGGGTCAGCCGCACAGCGGTGCGCGAGGCGGTCAAGACCCTGCGCGAAAAAGGTCTGGTCGAAGCTTACTCCGGTCGCGGCACCTTCATCACCAATGGAACCTCACAGGCAGCACGGCAATCGTTCGACCGGATGGTGAAGATCGGCCAGCAAGAAGGATCGCCGCATCTGGCGGAGCTGCGCTTGATCCTGGAACCGGGAATCGCAGCCGTGGCTGCGGCACGCGTCAAGGAAGAGGACCTCGCAGCCATGCGCGAGGCAGTTGCCGTGATGGATCGCTCACAGAAAGATCCTGGCGCCTATATCGAAGCCGACCTGGATTTCCACCTGGCGCTGGCGGAGGCCGCCGCCAATCCGCTAATTCTATCCTTGATCGATTCCATTGTCGGACTGTTGCGTGAGCAACGCATCAAGATTTTCAACGTACAAGGCGGCCCGCAGCGCGGGCAGTTTCATCACAAGCGTATTCTCGAGGCGGTCGAGCGTCACGACCCGGAGATGGCTCGAAATGCGATGCGCGCTCATCTCGAGCAAGTGAAACAGGATTCGCGGGTTTCTTCCGGCGGCAAGTCTTTGTCACCCAAAAAACAGACACCTGCAGCGCCGAAAATCACGGCCTAGCCGTCGGAACAAAAGTTCACAAGTTGGGAAGTTTGAGGATCAGCCTCGGATGGCAAAACTCGGATTCATCGGTCTGGGAGTCATGGGGAGCCAGATGGTCAACCGGCTGCTCAGCAAGGGTCACACCGTCGCCGGTTACAACCGCACCCGCGTGAAGGCGCAGTGGCTGGTTGAAAAAGGAATGCAGTGGTCCGACTCGCCCCGCGCCGTGGCCGGCGCTTCCGACTTCATTTTTGCTATGGTGACCAACGCCGCTGCCATCGCTGCCATCGCCGAAGGTCCGGATGGAATGCTGGCCGGCTTGAGCGCGGGAAAGGTTTTCATTGATATGAGTACGGTGAGTCCTGCCGTGAGCCGCGCGCTCGCCGCGAAGGTTCGGGAAAAGGGCGCGGACATGGTTGACTCGCCGGTCTCCGGCAGCGTGATCACGTTGCAGGAAGGCAAATTGTCCGTGATGGTTGGGGGGCGCCGCGAGACATTTGAAAAAATCCTGCCCCTGCTACTCGATATTGGACCGAAGGTTACCTACGTTGGCGACAACGGTCTGGCATTGGCGATGAAGATCGCGGTGAATTTGAGTTTGGCGGTACAGATGCTCGCGTTTTCTGAGGGCGTGTTGCTCGCTGAAAAGAGCGGCATCGCGCGGGAGACTGCGGTCGATGTCCTGACTCACAGCGCGGTCGCCTCGCCGATGATTCAATACCGCGGACCCTTCGTGCTGCAGCAACCGGGGGAAGCCTGGTTCGACGTGAACATGATGCAGAAGGACATGGTGCTGGCGATGGACTTGGGACGTCAGCTGGATGTCCCTTTACCCACGACCGCGGTGAGCAACGAGATTTTGACGGCGGCGCGTGGCATGGGTTGGACGAAATACGATTTCGCCTGCATGTTCGACGTTCTGGCTGCCATGTCGGGAGTGACGACGCCGGTGACCGCGGGAGGTAAAAAGAAATGACGACGGCTACCTCAAAGCCCGAATCCGGGCGCGATACCGCGACCGAAAAAGAAAAATGGTTGCATGCCTACCGCCGGATGATGAGCATCCGTCTGTTTGAAGAGCAGGTCAACGAGGTTTACACCCGTGCGCTCATGCCCGGGCTGGCCCACCTGTACAGCGGCGAGGAAGCGGTCGCGGTGGGAATCTGCGAAGCCCTGCGTATCGACGACTACATCACCAGCACGCACCGCGGCCATGGACACTGCCTGGCCAAGGGCGCCTCGCCGGACCGCATGTTCGCCGAGTTGTTGGGCAAAGAGGCGGGCTACTGCCGTGGCAAGGGTGGATCGATGCACATTGCCGATCCGGCGACCGGCAACCTGGGGGCGAACGCGATTGTCGGCGGCAGCGTGGGCATCGCCACCGGGGCGGCATTTTCCGCCAAGACTTTGGGCACCGACCGCGTTGCTGTGTGTTTCTTTGGAGAAGGCGCTCTGGGCCAGGGCTCACTCTATGAGGTGATGAATCTGGCGCAATTGTGGAAGCTGCCGGTGATTTACGTCTGCGAAAACAATCAATACAACGAATACACGCACTATCATGAAACCACCGCGGGCACGATTCTCGGCCGCGCCCTGGCCTTTGGGGTTGAGGCTGCCAGCGTTGACGGCCAGGACGTTCGCGCGGTGAATGAAGTCGCGATGCGATTGGTCAAGCGCGCGCGCTCGGGCGGCGGTCCTGCCTTTCTGCAGTGCGACACATACCGCTACAGCGGGCATCACGTGGGTGACATCAATCGCGAGTATTACCGCTCCAAACAGGAAGAGCATCTTTGGAAAACGGACCGGGATCCGATTGTGATGCTGGCCAAGTGGTTGATCGATCGCGGCTACACCGACGCCGCATCTCTCGACGGCATCACCTCTGAGATCCGCGCCACCATGGAAGCGGCCGTGAAATTCGCCATTGCAGCGCCTTATCCCAGCGTGGACGAAGTGGAGAAACACGTCTATGCCTGACCGCGAACTTACATTTGCGCAGGCGGTGCGCGAGGCCCTGGCCGAGGAAATGCGCCGCGACTCAAGCGTTTGCATCATCGGGGAAGATGTGGCCGAAGCTGGTACGCCCTTCAAGGTGCTCTCCGGATTGGTTGAAGAATTTGGCGCCAAGCGCGTGGTGGACACACCCATCTCCGAAGCTGGGTTTACCGGGGTGGCTGTGGGCGCGGCCATGACGGGACTGCGTCCGGTCGTCGATATTATGTTCGGCGACTTCATCACCCTCACCATGGATCAGATGGTCAACCAGGCTGCCAAAGCACATTACATGTCCGGCGGACACTGGAAAGTGCCCATGGTCATGCGCACGACAATGGGCGCGACGCGGCGCTCGGCCGCACAGCACTCGCAGTCGTTGCACGCCTGGTTCAGCCACGTGCCGGGGCTGAAAGTGGTTCTGCCCTCGACGCCTTACGACGCAAAGGGTCTGCTCAAAGCGGCAATTCGCGATGAGAACCCGGTCGTCTTTTTCGAAGACAAGATGATGTACAAGCTGAAGGGTCCGGTTCCGGAAGGCGAGTATACGATTCAACTCGGCGTGGCCGACGTGAAGCGCGCGGGCGACGACATCACGTTGATTGCCACCAGCAGCATGGTGCAAGTTGCGCTGGGTGCGGCGATGATGCTTGAAAAGGAAGGCATCAGCGCCGAGGTGGTCGACCCGCGAACCACCTGGCCCCTGGATGAAAAGACTCTGATCGATTCTGCGAGGAAGACTTCACGCGTGATCGTGCTCGACGAAGGCTATGGACGCTACGGTGTGACTGCTGAACTGGCCGCTGTGATCGCCGAAGGCGCATTCTACGATCTTGACGCCCCGGTGAAGCGCATGGGCGCGATGCACGTTCCCATCCCGTTCTCGCCGCCGCTTGAGGATGCGACCGTCCCCACGGAACAAACCGTGTTCGACGCAGCCAAGTTGATGTGTAAGCCGTCTTGACGTGTGCCCAATGGATCGGGTTCGACCCAGGAGCGAAATCGCGGGAGGCCGGGAGCTGAATCATGGCATTAAAAACTCATGGAACCATGGCGGTCGATTGGGAACAGCGAATCGACTTTGACCGCTTGCGTCGCGAGCGCCTGCAGCGTGTAAAGGATCTGCTGGCGAAATCCGAGATGGGCGCGCTGCTTTGTTTCGACATGAATAACGTGCGTTATATCACCGCCACGCACATCGGAACCTGGGCGCAGGACAAGGCCAACCGCTTCACCTTGCTGCCGCAAAACGATGAGCCCATCCTCTGGGATTTCGGATCCGCAGCCAAGCACCATCAATTGAATTGTCCCTGGCTCGGCGAGCGCTCGCGCCCCGGTATTTCCATGTTGCGCGGCACCATGTCGCCCGAGCATGGACGCGCCGAAGACGTCGCCAAGAAGATTCGCGTCGAGCTCGAAATGCGCGGTCTGCATAAAGAGCCGCTCGGCATCGACATCATTGAGCTTCCCGTACTCTTTGCGCTGCAACGGGAAGGCATTCAAGTGGTCGACGGCCAGGAGCTCATGTCCAACGCCCGGGTCATCAAAACGCAGGATGAAATTTCGCTGCTCAATACTTCCGCCATGATGGTCGATGCCGCCTATGACGAACTCTATCGCGCCATGAAACCGGGTATGCGCGAGAACGAAGCGGTGGGGCTGGTGAGTAAGGTTCTCTACGATCTCGGCTCGGAGTATGTGGAAGCGGTGAATGCCATCTCCGGAGAGCGCTGCAACCCGCATCCTCATGTCTTTTCCGACCGCGTGCTGCGTCCCGGAGATCCTGTTTACTACGACATTCTGCATTCCTACATGGGATATCGCACCTGCTATTACCGTTGTTTCACCGTCGGCTACGGTTCGCACGCCATGGTGGATGCCTATAAGCGCTGCCGCGATTACCTGGATGCCGCCATCGAACTGATTCGTCCCGGACGCAACACCGCAGAAATCGCAGCGGTGTGGCCCAAGGCGCAGGATTTTGGTTTCCCGAATGAAGAAGCCGCTTTCGCCCTGCAATATGGCCACGGCATCGGGCTTGCGATTTGGGAGAAGCCTGTCATCTCGCGTCTGGTCTCGCTCGATCACCCCCAGACGCTTGAGCCGGGCATGGTGTTCGCGCTGGAGACTTTCTGGCCTTCGACTGACGGCTGGAGCGCGGCGCGCATTGAAGAAGAAATCGTGGTCACGCCGACGGGGCACGAAGTGATTACGCGCTTCCCGGCGGAAGAACTGCTAGTCGCGGGCGCACACTATGTCACGGTGAACGGACCGTTGCCCACGACCCGAGAGACTGAAGCTCCGCCCAGCGCGCGCGTGCTGGATATGATTGAGGCCAGCGCGAAGACTGAGCGGGTGGGAGTTTCGGACTGAAGGCCATAGCGTAGCCTTCCCCCAATTCAAACGACTATGGCCTTCAGCGTTGTCATGCCCGCTCTCGAGATGGCGCAGGAAACCGGCAAGCTCATCGCTTGGCGGAAAAAAGAAGGCGACCCCGTCACCAAAGGCGAGCCCCTGCTCGATATCGAAACCGACAAAGCCGTGATGGAAGTGGAAGCCCCTGCCGACGGCATTCTCGCCGGAATCAAAGCATCCGCCGGAGCCGACATTCCCGTAGGCCAAACCATCGCTTGGATCGTAGCTCCCGGAGAAAAACCTCCAACGGAAAATGAGTCTGCCATCGCCGCGCCGGCGGCGCGGGCCAAAACGGAATCCCACGCCGCGCCCGTCCCTGGCAGGGCGTTCGAATCCGCCCCGCCTCAGAGCGCAAGGATTTCTCCGAAGGCTCGGCGTCTGGCGAAAGAACTGGGCGTTGATGTCAACCGTGTGCGTGGTAGTGGCGCCGGCGGTGAGATTCTTGCCTCGGACGTGCAGGCCGCAGCCGCGCCAGCCGCTTCCGGCGGGAAGACCATTGAGAAAGCAGCCGGCTTCGAAGTCCCCAGCACTCTCGGCCGTTTGATGGCCGAACGCACAACGCAAAGCTGGACCACGGTTCCTCACTTCTTCGTTACGCGCGAAATCGAGGCCACGGCGCTCAACCAGCATCGCGACCAGCTCGCTCCAGAGATCGATCACGCTCACCCCATCCGTATCACGCACACCGATCTGCTGGTGGCGCTCACGGCGCGAGTGCTCCTGAAGCATCCGCGTCTGAATTCCAGCTGGACCGCCCGGGGCATCCGTCTTCACGATCACGTAAACATGGGCGTGGCCATTGCGGTGAACGACGGCGTGGTCGCGGCCGTCATCGCCGGCGCGCAAGCCGCGAGTCTCGGGGAAATCGCACGGCTTCGTCGCGATCTTGCCGAGCGCGCGCGCGCCGGTAAGTTACGCCCCACCGACCTTGCCGACGCTACGTTCACGATCAGCAACCTCGGCATGTATCACGTGGACCAGTTCAGCGCCATCATCACCCCGCCGCAGGCCGCTATTCTGGCGGTGGGCAGCATCGCCGATCGGGTTGTAGCCCTGGAAGGCAAGCCCGCGGTCCGCGCCATGATGACTCTGACTCTGTCCTGCGATCATCGCGCCGCCGATGGCGCCCGCGCCGCCCTCTTCCTGAATGATCTCGCCGAAGCGATTCGCCAGCCGAATACGTGGCTAGCATAAACCGCGCCGCCTCCGTTTTCGCTCTCCTGCCCCAGCCCAGCCTTGAGAACCGGTAACCTGTGGCGTTATCCTGATGATGGGTAAGTGAGCGCAGCGTATCGCTTGCCAAACCCGTCCGTTGAAAGCCGCCATTCTCCAGACCGCCAGGCAGCCTCTTAGCATCGAAGAGATTCCTCGCCCTCGGCCCACAACTGACCAAGTGCTGCTTCGTGTTCGCGCCTGCGGCGTCTGCCGCACGGATCTGCATATTGTCGAAGGAGAATTGCCGCCTCGAAAGGACGTGCTGATCCCCGGCCACCAGATCGTCGGGGATATCATCGACGGCGCGACAGCCGAGTCGCCGCTCGGTACGCGCGTCGGGGTTTCCTGGATGGGCGGGGTGGATGGAGATTGCCCGTATTGCAATCGCGGACTCGAAAACCTTTGCGACCGCCCGGTCTTCACCGGGTACACCGTCGATGGCGGATATGCGGAGTATGCCGCGGCGCGCCGCGATTTTGTCTACCAGCTTCCCTCGGAACTCGACGACCTGCATGCCGCGCCTCTTCTCTGCGCCGGCATCATCGGATTTCGCAGTCTGCGCGTGGCTGAGGTTCAGCCCGGCGACCGGGTGGGACTCTACGGTTTTGGCGCCTCGGCGCATCTGGCGATCGCCGTCTTGCACTCGTGGAACTGCGAAGTGTATGTCTCCACGCGGGGCGCTTCGCATCGCCAGTTGGCGGCCTCGTTGGGAGCCAAGTGGGTGGGCAGCGAGACCGATCAGCCGCCGGTGGAACTTGACCGTGCGGTGACCTTCGCGCCCAGCGGAGACGTAGTCATCGCCGCTCTTTCGCGTCTGCGCAAAGGCGGCGTCGTTGCCATCAACGCCATCCATCTCGACCGTATTCCGCAGTTCGACTACGACCGGCTGCTCTGGGGCGAGCGGCAGATCCGCAGCGTGGCGAATATGACTCGCGCGGATGCTCGCGATTTCCTCAAGATCGCAGCCGACATCCGGCTACAGCCCCAGGTAACGGTGTTCCCTCTGTCGCAGGTCAACGAAGCGCTCGCCGCCGTGAAGAATGACGCCATCGACGGTGCGGCCGTAATCGTTCCCTAGCGTTCGGCTCCGAAATTGATGCACCTGACTTGTATAATGACTTTCGTCCGATATCGTCAGAAGTACGCCTTTGTCGGAACAACGAATAGAAATGCAAGGAACGCGGCTTGAATTTCTGTCGCGTTTCGCTACATTGTGAATGTTTTCATTCGAAATTCACACTGGCTTCGATTGTCCGTAACGATGTGCACGTGGCGTGGTCAGTTTCTGTTCTGCGCCGGAGGCGCGCTTGGTCTTTCGCCCTGGCGCGGCGAATTCCGTACCGTGATCCGCCGGCGAGGCTGCGCTGTCGATAGTCCTGAATCCTCGACCAGCTTCTCGAAAGAAAACTGGAGATCAGATGCACAGGACCAGTCCACCAGCCGACTTAGTTGGGTACTCCCTCCGATCTGCTTGTCTGGGTGAGGTGACAGGATGGACACGCATCCGAAGAATATGAAAAACATGCTTCCTCCCGCTTATGAATTTTGTTTTCTCCCGGTTGGTTTTATGGCCATCTGCTCGAAAAGAAAGATCGTTCGACTGTCCACCCCGACCCCAAGCCTGCTCATTGCCCGCTTGCTCAGCGTCGCGTTGTTCGTCTTGGCGAGCATGCTCCGGTTACCGGCTCAGAACGTTGTATCGACCGGCGCAATCCGCGGCCGCGTCACCGACCAAAGGGGAGCCGTTGTGCCGGAATCGTCGGTTGTGGTGCGGAATCTGGCGACCGGACTGCAACACTCCGCCGTTACCGATCGCACCGGACTCTACCAGTTCTTGGCCCTTATGCCAGGAACGTATTCGGTCACGGCGACTGGAAAAGGTTTTCACGATATCGCGGCTCTGGTGCGAGTGCTGGTGGGAAACACCACATTGCAGGATCTGAGGCTGCAAGTGGGAGCCAGCGCGGAGACGGTAAAGGTCAGCGCGACGATGCCACTTTTGCGGCCCACGGAATCCTCGGCCAGCAGCGTGCTTGACCGGTCTTTCGTTGATGAACTACCCCTGAATGGACGCCGCTACACCGATTTCATGATACTCACGCCCAATACCAGCTATGACGGCGATACTGGCCTGGTAAGCATTGCCGGGCAGCAGGGCGGCGAAGACTCCGGATACGCCAACGGAAACGGCTCAAGCGCCTTCACCGTCGACGGATCCAATGCCACCAACAATTATTTTGCCGACATCATAGGCCGCTACCGTATTCCCTACCTGTATGGTGAAGACTCGATCCAGGAGTTTCAAATCTCGGTAAGCCCCTACTCCGCTGTGTATGGCGGTGGAGCAGGATTCGTGAACGCGGTTACTCGTTCGGGGAGCAATACGTTCCACGGCAGCGCCTTCTATTACAACCGCAACTCCGCGACCGGGGCGAACGATCAGCTGGACGAAGAGGCCGGCTTCCCGAAGCCGCAGGACAACTTGCAGCAGTTCGGGGCCGGTGTGGGCGGGCCGATCCTGCGAAATCGCCTGTGGTTCTTTTTGGATTACGAGCAGCAACTGCGGAACGATCCGATTTCGGTGATTAACCAGGCGTTGGTGAGTAAGCAGCCCGGTTTCTTATCTTCGAATTTTGGCATCCCGGATGGGACCGCGCTCCCAGCACCGAACGGACCTTTGCCTGTGCCCGGCAACGACATCGTGCCCGACGCCAACAATCCGGTGTACCTGCAACAGGTGTCCAATGTCATCGCTGCCCTGAATTCCAATCTGGGTAGTAAAGCAAGGAAGCGCAACGACCTGGTGTTTACGCCGCGGCTGGATTACCAGGCGACCTCACGGGATGGCTTGTTCCTCAGCATGAACATCAATCATTTCAACTCGCCCGGAGGCGTGATTACCGATCCGACGGTTGGCAACTATGGCCTGCAAACCCTGGCCAATGCCTACGTGCACACCTTTGAAACCAGCATCGGGTGGACGCACACCTTCTCTTCAAGACTGTTAAATGAGTTCCACGCGGGTACGTCGCAAGACAACGAAATCTCGACACCCAGCGGTTTGGCTCCAAACACGCCGACCGTGATTCTGGATAATCCTGCCTTTACTCTGGGGAATGCCGCCTTTTCCATCGGGAGGGTGTTTGAAAGACAGTACTCCCTCTCCGACCGCATCGACTACGTGATCGGCAGGCACACGTTGCAATTCGGCTTCGATTGGAGCCGCTCCTGGGATGCGGACACCGACGATGGCGGCGCCGACCCGAACGAGGCTGTCGATTTCGGCTCGCCGCTGGGGCTTTACGAATTTCCCAGTCTGCAGGCCTTTGCCCTCGGGCAATACATCAACTTCAGCCAGGCAGCGGGGACTCCGAGGTTTTCATTTTCGGTGCCTTACTACGGGTTCTACATGCAGGATACGTTTCGAGCGCTGCCGCAGTTGACCCTGGAAATGGGCCTCCGCGAGGACTTCCAGGTTTATCCGCAGCCCCCGGAAAATCCGGCCTTTCCCCTTACCGGACAGTATCCGAATCAATTCCAGCGTCTGGCCCCGCGTTTCGGATTTGCCTGGCAGCCGAGGTCGAAGAACGTGGTTCGCGGCGGTTTCGGGATGTTCTATACCAACATGAATGGCCTGAACTACCGCAACGCCGTGATCTCCAACGGACTGGCCTCCCAGCAGTCGGAGGTGAGCGCGCAATACAATGGAGGCGCGCCGAACCTGCAGGCGCCAACGTTCCCGAACATCCTTCCCTCCGACTCGCCGTTGTTCCAAGGTGCGTCGGACATCTCCCTGGTTTCACCGCAATTCCGGGTGCCCTATATTTTGCAGGCGAGTCTGCAGATTGAGCACGAGATCGCGGAGAACACAACCTTAACCGTCGGCACCATGTGGAATCACGGGGTGCACATCCTCTCCGGCAGCGCCTACGACCTCAATCTGAATCCGCTGCAAGGAAAGACATCGTACATCGTGTGCCCGCCGAATACCGCCACTCTGCCCTGCAACGGTCCGACCTATGTGCTGCCGAATATGGACAGTGGCCTGCTCCTGGAAGGCGGCCAGTACCCTAATCTCGGCGAGATTAACGAACTGATCAGCCCGGCGCAAAATTATTACAACTCGTTGTTTTTCCAGCTGCAACGGCGCGTGTCGCGTGGACTTTCTTTGCAGGCGTCTTACACCTGGGCGAAAAGCATGATGCTCGACGGCATGGATTTCAACAATCAATTCGACTTCAGCAATACCCACGCACCATCGTTGCTCGACCAACGGCATAGCATTAGCATTGCCGCCGTGTACCGGCCCGAGCTGGAGAAGTTGACAACCTCCGGCAAAGGACGCGCGGTGTTATCCGGTTGGACGCTGAGCACCGTCATGGAGTTCTCCTCGGGACGTCCCTATGCGGGATTGCTGAGTCCGGCGTGTACCACAACGCAAAACAACAATCTCACCAATCCCAGCGACAGTGTGAACCTGAGCCAGCCACCAAGCTGCGGAATAAGTATCAACGGAACGCTCAGCGGCAATGACAACCTGAACGACACCGCCTTCAACCAGGATACGGCCAACACCGCTGGCGGCATCAATGGCGCCGGCCCCACGCCGGGAATCGGCTTGAATTCTTTTTACGGTCCGTGGCTGGAGAGAATCGACCTGGGCTTGACCCGCCGCTTTGAAATCGGCGAAGGCAAGGAATTGCAATTTCAGGCGCAGGCTTTCAATCTGTTCAACCACCCAAACTACTATGTACAAAACGGCGACGGGATCAACCAACTACAGTACAACCCATATGGCGGCACATGCGGGGACGGCATGACGACAAACCAGACCTGCTATCTGGTGCCGAATTCAGGTCCGGGCAACTTTGGCGCTCTGCAGGAAATCAGCCCCAACGGCCTTCCCCGGGTATTGCAGTTTTCCGCGCGATTCACGTTCTAGGGTGGACGTGAGAACGCGCGGGCGAGCTGCTGCCCCGCAGTCCTGATCGCAGAATCGGTCCGGGACAGGAACTTCGACGGCGCCGCCAATGTCGTCGACGGCAAGGTGCGAACCGGAGGGAAGAGGCTAACCCCGGTCGCCGAAGCGGATTACACCTTCGATCCCAAAACGGTCCGGGCGACCAAGAATTTCCACGACTGTCCAATCTTGCACTTTCTCCGGCAACGAATCTGAGCGACACTTGTCCGCAGCCTGGGCAAACGAGAAGGTGGCTTTCCGCGTTGAGAGACCTGCTTTTGCGAGCTCGGACGGCCGCTGTGCTGGTAGCAATCTGGGTTCTGGCCGGTGCGTCACTCCACGGCGCTGACCGGCCAATCAAGGTCGGTCTCGTGATGGATGGGTCGACCAAGGGAGAAAGAGAACCTCTGCGGGCCTATCTCACAAAGGCAATGGGACGGCCAGTCGCGATCGAATCTCCCGACACGTTCCGCGAGACCGTTGGCCACCTGGGAGATGCATCTTACGATTTCGCATGCTTGGGTGGACTGATGTACATCCGTGCGCACGCCAAGTACGGAGTCATCTCGCTAGTCCAACGCTCCACGGACTTGCAGTATCACACGGTCTTCATCACCGGCGCCGGTTCGTCGATCCATTCGCTTAGCGACCTGAAAGGAAAGCAGTTCGCCTTCGGCGATATGGACTCTACCAGCGGTCACATGATGCCCCTTCAAGAACTCAAGGAGGCAGGGATCGACGCCGAAGCCGAAGTCAAGCTTCGCTTTAGCGGGAGTCACCCGGCGACGGCGGCGATGGTGGAGAACGGAGTGGTCGACGCCGGAGCGATCGACGAAACAGTTTTCAATTTCCTGATCAGCACCGGAAAAGTTGACAGCAGGAAAGTCCGGATTTTCTTTACCTCTAAGCCCTATGTCGATTATGTATTCGTGGCTGGCAGGGGTGTGCCTGAGGACGAGCGAGAGAAGTTTAGCCGCGCACTGATTGCCCTGAAGGAGGGCAAGGACGATCCCATCTTGAAGATCCTCCACGCCAAACGATTTGTTGTGGCCAACGACCTGGAATACGCGAACACACGGCGGATCGCGCACGAACTGAAAATGTTCTGACTTGCCGTGAGGCTGGAGCGAGACCCCCTGGTGTCGAGCGTTTTTCGAGCGAACTGCTCCTAGCACTCCGAAGAGCGCGCCGGTTCGCTCTCGTGGATGGTTTGCGCTTTCCAACCCTGGGCTCGCTCTTCATCACTGGGGTCAGGAACTCAGTCCCGCCCATCCATCTCTTCGATCACTACCTGCGATCATGATTCCTCTTTCGAGCTCGCCCGTTCAAAGGGAGCGGGATAGCCAATCACTACGTCGGCGATTGACTGCACACCACGGCGATTTCCGGGCTCTCCCGCGTGCGAACCGACCTTTGCAAACTGACCGTAATCCCTTCCCTGGCGCCTTCCAGCAAAACGCTTTTGTGGACACAGAAACAGGGGAGTGCGGCGAACGGCGGCCAAGGCACCGCGAGGAAGCCGAGCAGTTCTACGGCAGACTCAAGGAGCGGAGTGTGCGACCCGTATGATCGTCACAACCTGTAATCCGCATGTTCGGCTCCGTTTCGTCCGAGCCCTTTGGTTGGTTTGCGCCTCCAAAGTTGACTCGGGCCTGGGAGCCGACATTGTTATGGAATCATTGCGTTCGTTGACCTGCTAGTATGGCGTCGCAAACCATAGCTGTGCAGCCGATACAACGACGTGCAACCTCAAGGAGGCTCCATGAAGAAAGCTCTGTCTTTCGTTTTGTTCGCAGCAGCATTGCTCACGACAAATGCCGCGACCGCTCAGAGTCCATATTACAATCCGGGCCCGGTCTGGCGCGTAACCTACTATTCGATTAAACCAGGACAAGGGGATGCATTCTGGAAAGATATCCGCGAACATTTCAGACCCGTTTACGACGACCTCAAAAAGGCGGGCCTGATCTCCGAGTACAAGTTCTTCACCAATCCGGTTACAGATCATCCCAACGACTGGGACGTGGCTCTTGCCACCCTCTATCCAAATTGGGCGGCGATCGACGAGCTCGATGCAAAGGGTGCAACCATTGTCACCAAACACTACGGTTCTCGTGAAGCCATGATCGAAGCGGGAAAGAGGCGCACCGAGCTTAGAGAAGTAATTGCCAGCCATCTGGCCCGCGAGGTGACACTCAAATAGACCTCCCCTCTACCCCTCGACCTTGGCCATACATTTCAGTGTTCTTGAACCGCCCGACGTTTGGGCGGCTTTTCTCTATCAGGCTGCCGCTTTCCTCCCTGTGTGTGGTCGGCGGTAAATCGCCATAGAAGTGCTCATTGACCAGCAGTCAAAATCGCATGATTACAACAGCGATGCGCAATCACTGAGGGCAGCGCAAGGGAAAGCCGCCCAGACATCGGGCGGCTTAGCTTGTGCTCCGCCGAAAGATGGCGGGAACGGCCCCGAGGCGAGAAGGCGGATACTCTGTCAACGACAGTTGCTTACATTTTTACTGGCGTGGCTTGAGTCGCTATGCATTGCCATTCTCCGTCTGGCATTTTCATCCAGGTATCGGTCCAGCGCTCGGTGGCATCAAAAGGCTTACCCGACGCATCGGTCCCCTTGCCCTTGAAACCTCCGGTGGCAATGACGGTATTCCCGAAAGCGGTGACCTTCACATCGTAGTACTCGGCACTGCTGTATTTCATCGCTTTTGCCATACCCAACGCCCCGGCCTTGTCGACCACCTTGCCGTCGCTCGAAGTGTCCACAATCTTGTCGGCCAGCAGCGGAGCAATGAGATCCGGGGTGTTTGTCTGCTGTCCCTGGAGCCATTTTTGTTCGAGTGCCGCTACCGCCTGCTCGGTCCCGCCGCCTTGCGCCCACCCAGCACTCGCCAATAGAACCAAAGCGAGCGAACACCACATCAAGCGTCTCTTCATACGGATGTTCTCCTTGCTGGTTGAAATTTTCAGGTGCCATTGAATGCTCAAAGGGTGGAAGTGTCAAACGGAGCGTCAGAAGTGGACAGCCACCTGAGTATCAAGGCCGATATTGATCTGAAGCCTACCTGGTGGCAGGTCATTCCAGTGCTGGTAACGAACGCGAGTGATTGGCCCACCAAGGATGGGAGCAGCGGCATCACCCCCACCCAGGCGTTGAATGCGGCGGTCGCGGCTAAGCATGCAATCGTTGGCCGGGGGGCGAACTCGGAGGGCATTCATGAGTACCAAGTCTGCTGGGGAAGATCGATCGAGAAGGTCAAGCTACTCCGAGACCCGGTCGTTTCCGCCACCTTTGGCCACGATTTCAAGCGTGATTGGCGGGCCCGGCGGAGACTGGACGAATTGCGATCTGCCGGAGGTGCAGAAGGCGGGTTACAGGTTTACAGTTCAGTTCTCAACGTCGTCCTCCACGACTCGCGAGCCGCGTCATCCAAATTGCGGGACAGAGGCGATGCAATGATCCAAGGCGGGCGCGGCGGCCATAGAATCCGATGAAGCAGATGCACGCCCTTTCCGAGCGACTCCCAAACGCGTAACATTAGGCTGCACGTTTCACATCCAGGTGTCGCGGGCACTTTGCACGGCAACGGGACGAAGATGATGACTCCTTCACAGACGCGAGATTTGGCCCGGCAACTTCTAGCTTACGAAGGCGTTGCCGGCAATGCCTCCGAGCCGGCGGAATTCGCCGCCTTTGGCGTCTGCGAGAGGTTGCGCCAGCCCCTGATTTCACTCGCTGGAGTCGCCGGTTTTCGCTCGCTCCTTTCCCGCGCTCTGACGCTGGCCAGGGCCGAAGCGCCCAGTCTCAACGCCGTGCAGGTCGCGCCGGATGGCTCCTTACAGGGTCTAGACGAGCTTCGGCCGCAAGTCGATGTGGACCAAGCTAGGGAGGAAGGAATAATTCTCATTGCTCAGTTACTCGGGCTGGTTGTCCGAGTTGTTGGCGAAGCCATAACCTTGCAGCTGGTAACATCTGAAATTTTCCCAGATTCTAGGTTCCTCTCGAAAAGCGGTATACCGATGGGCTTTGAAGCGATCCTCAACGAAGTCGATGATCTCCAAGGCGTCAGTGCGCGTCTCGAGGGACTGGCGGAGCAATATCCGCCCGTCACAGAAGCGCTGAGGACTATCTCGGGAAACGTTCTAAACACGGCGACCGTATTGGCGGTGGTGGCGGCAATTAAAAGCCCCAAGCCGAACTGAGCACGGTGATCGCCTTACGGGGAGAGGGAAATGGTGAGTCTTCCAGAGTCGCGACATTTGGCCCAGCGCCTTCTTACTTACGAAGCCGTTGCGGGCAAGAACTCCGAGCCCACGGAGTCTGCGGCTTTTCGCGTCTGTGCGAAGCTGCGTCGTCCCCTCATTACACTCGCGGGAGTTGCCGGTTTTCGCTCGCTCCTTTCTCGTGCTCTGGCGCTGGCCAGAGCGGACGCTCCCAGTCTTAGCAAGGTGCAACTCGCGGCGGATGGATCCTTGAAGGGTTTAGACGAACTGGATCCGCAAATTGATAAGGAACAGGCTAGGGACGAAGGCGCTATTCTCATTGCCCAGTTACTCGGGCTGCTCCTCACGTTCATTGGCGAGGGTTTAACGTTGCGGCTGGTTCAGGACGTGTGGCCGGAGGCCGCCCTGGACAGCCGCGGTTCCGAGAAGGAGAGGAAAGCTTGAGCACACAAGATAGAGTGATCATAAAGAAACTGCCGACCGGGGTGCCCGGCCTCGATGAAATCCTGGGGGACGGTCTCCCGGAATTTTCCTTTAATATCATCGCGGGCGCCCCGGGAAGCGGCAAGACCACGCTGGCGCACCAAATCGTGTTCGCGAACGCGACGCCGGAGCGCCCCGCCCTCTATTTCACCATCCTCGGCGAACCCGCCATCAAAATGCTGCGATACCAGCAACAGTACACGTTCTTCGACCAGTCCAAGTTAAACGCCGCCGTCCGCTTTATCAACTTGAGCCAGGTCGTGTTGGAGAAGGACTTAGACGCGGTCCTGGAGGAGATTACGAAACAGGTTGAGAAGGCAAGCCCAGGCATCGTAGTAGTGGACTCGTTTCGCACCGTGGTGCGGAAGGCGCTCGGGGGCACAACCGAAGTGGAACTGCAATCCTTCATTCAGCGGTTAGCCCTGCTGCTGACCAGTTGGCAAGCCACTACTTTTCTGGTCGGGGAATATGTCGAAGGTGAAATCCGAGACAATCCTGTATTCACGGTCTCCGACGGCCTCTTTTGGCTCTACCAAACGTCGGAGCGAAGTTCCATTGTCCGCAAAATCCAGATCGTGAAACTGCGCGGGCAGGCGTCCGTGCCCGGACTGCACACCTTCCGCATTACCAATGCTGGGCTGCAAGCCTTCTCGCGTACTCTTGGGCTGGCCGGACAAGCAAGGAAGATACCCAGTACACGACGCCTTTCCATTGGTATTCCGGAATTGGACAAGATGCTCGGCGGGGGCATTCCTGAGGGCGATAGTGTCCTAGTGGCAGGGGCTTCAGGGACAGGAAAATCGGTTTTGGCCACCCAATTCATTGCTGAGGGCATACGCCAGGGGGATCCGGGAATTGTGGTGGTCTTTGAAGAACGACCGCAAGAGTATGCGGAGCGAGCCGGCAGTTTTGGTCTAGATTTGAAGACGCCGCGAAAAGAGAAGAACCTCGAAATTCTGTACCTCCGTCCGCTGGACCTCTCGGTGGATGAAACCATGCACGAGATTCTCGCCGCGGTCCAGAAGATTGGCGCCAAACGCCTGGTGATTGATTCGCTGGCGGGCTTTGAGATGGCTCTGGCACCCGACTTCCGTGCGGACTTTCGCGAATCGCTCTACAGGATGATAACTGCCTTGACCGGAGTCGGGGTGACGATTCTAAGCACGGTCGAGGTGAACGAGTCTTTCACAGAATTCCCGTTCAGC
>Ga0181525_10000202_pt1 | contig 54543 bp, 63 predicted proteins | sample PEATcosm2014_Bin_48_FD_121100 | JGI IMG/M metagenome (GOLD analysis project Ga0181525, IMG submission 121100) | Peatland microbial communities from MTU Mesocosm Facility, Houghton, MI, USA - PEATcosm2014_Bin06_10_metaG | ecosystem: Environmental > Terrestrial > Soil > Wetlands > Peat | place... | reverse complement strand
TCGAGGTCCCGGGCGGCCTCGTAAAACACCCGGGAAAACCATACGTGCGGACTCTCACGAGTACGCCCTCGCCGTCTAGCTAAAACTAGAGCGATGAGGTCTCGGCCCCCGCAGCCTGCGGCGAGGATCACCGGGATCAGATAGCAGGCTCACCCGGGGCGGCCCGCCTGCGCCAAGCCGGGGAAAAACCAGCAGGCTGGTTCTCTGCAACCCCGCCGGCGAGGCGATCAGAGGATGAGATCAGAGCGCCGGCTACGCTCGTAGACGCCATTCTCACGCGATCGCGGACGTGGGTTCGATTCCCACCGTCTCCACTAACGCCCGGAAACACTGGGCGCCTCACACGGAACGATTGGCTAGCCGTCTTGCTCGGCGACCCACTCCGAGTGCGCCCGGAAGGCTTCACGCAGGTCGGCGCTGTCGACGTGCCCGTAGATGCCCAGCGTCGTGCTCAGGTCCGCGTGGCCGAGCGCCTGCGAGGCGGCGTCGATGCCCGCTACGCGGCGCATCTCCATCGCGAAGGCGTGGCGCGCCTGGTGCATGTTCAGCCCCGATGTGACGCCCCCAGCGACTAGGCCGGCATCGGCTGCCAAGCCGTACCACCATCGATGAACGGTCTGGACTGAGGGTCGGACCTTGGGCTCGGCGAGCCGCTTCGTCGTGAACTGGCCCTCGAGCCCGCGGCCGGCTGGCACGCGCCGCACGGGGTAGAGCAGGAAGTCGTCGCCCTCGGGCTCTCGCTGCGTGAACGGCAGCGGTGAGGCGAGCATGATCCCGACTTCCGCGGCCATCGGCGCGGGCATTGGGAGAACACGCTCCTTCTGCCCCTTGCCGAACACGCGGAGCATGTTGCGAGTCAGGTCGAAGTCCCGCATCTGGATCGCGGCCAACTCGGAGCGCCGCAGTCCGAGTCCGAGCAGGCAATGCAGCGCCACCCGATCGCGCGGAGTCTTGGCGGCGGCGAGCAGCTTGGGGCGGGCGTCAGCGGGAAGCGTGCGCGCCACGCGGCGCTCTGCGCGTGGGCGACGGATGCGCGCGGCCGGTGAGATCGCGATATGCCCTTGCTCCTCGCACCAGCCCCAGAATGAGCGGATGACGCCCGTCACCTTCTGGCGCGTCCTCGCCGACTGTGCAGACCACAGGTCGATGACTTCGCGGAGGTCATCCGTGCTCACGTCGATCAGCTCGCGGTCGGCGAGCGTGAGGCACATACGCGCCAAGATGGCTTCGTAATCGCGTGCCGTCGCCGGAGTCGCGCCCCACTCGTTTCGGAGCCAGCGCATATAGCGGCCGACCATCGTTCCGAGCGGCGTGGCCCGGTAGGTCTGATCGCGCATCGCCGCGCGGATCATCGGGGCGAGCTGCGCCGGAGTCAAGGTGGCGGTGTTCACGACGCCTGTTCCTGGCCGTTCCCAGCCGTTCCCGCGCCAGTGACGGCTCCGTGACGGCCAATCGGTCGTCTTGGGGCATTCACGAGGCGTACGGGCGTGCTCACGCAGCCTCCTGCGCTTCGCCGCGCTCGAGTATCGACGACAACCAGGCGGGGAGCCGACTGCCATGCGCCCAACCGCAAACGCGGATCGTGCCGCTACCTGGCAGCGCAACCGGAGTGGCAAGCCAAGTGATTCGCTCGCGGCCATGTTCGTGAGCCTCGCCGTCGCCGTTGGCGACGAGCGTGCGCTGCCGCGCGATGTCCTCGACGCTGACGCGCGAGTTCTCGCCGTGCTTGTCGCGCGCCTTCAGCATCGCGACGAGACGAACGCGGGCGCGTCGCTCAGCGGCGCTCGTCGGAGTCGTGGGCGGCGCTACGGCGAGCGGCTTCCGGGTGACGAGCTGCCGGACCTGCTCGCGATCGTCCTCGAGGGAGTCGCCGCCGGCAACGCCGCGCCGGCGACTGGCAGCAGCGCGGATCTCGGCGTCGAGCTGCGTCATCTTGGATGGGCTCCCGACCGAACCTCGGACGGCTCGCGCTCGGCGAGCAGGTCAGCGGCGATCGCCGTGCAGCGGTTGGCGGCGATCAGGCCGGCGCTGTCGTGCGCTTCGCACGAGACGCGCCGCAGTTCATCGGCGGCGTCGGCCAGCCGCACGACGGCTACGCGGACAGAAGTCATCGCTGCACCGCTCTAGGGGCATTCTGGAGGCCCTCGTCGCAGGCGTGCGAGCAGGGCTCGTCGGGCGCGTGCGAGCAGCCCTCGCGGAGCGCGTCGAGCCGCACCCTCAGCGCCTCGCGCTCAGCCTCGAGGCGCGCGATCCAGCGCGTCCGATACGCGATCTTGGCCGACAGCGATCTGACCTGTCGGCGATGTGAAGGCGTGCTACGGTCGGGCTTCATGCTCGCCCCCCGTAAGCCGAATGTGCTTGATTTGCAGGCCGTTTGCCTGCAAGCGGGCCTCTCGCTCGTTGCGTCCAATCCACGGACCCCGCGACGCGCAGCGACCGCAGATCGTCGCCGTGCTGGCGTAGGGTCCGCCGAGGCACTTCGGGCAGTAGACGACGCTCATGGGGATGGTGTCCTTTCGGCTTCGAGATTTTGTGAACGCAAATCGGGATTGGGTCGCCGCCAGAGATATTTTCCGAGCGGGGCTAGCAGGGTGGGGAGTCGGCTTGTGCCGTAGGGATTGACGCCGCCCCCTCCCCTCGGGTCGGTCGGTGTCGGTGGTTCAGCGCGCGCTCGCGTTGAGCGGGTAGCGGTCACGACGCGGATCACGACGACCTGCCTTGTCGGCGCTTCATCGTTCGACGGCGTTGAGCGCGACGCCGGGCTACACCAGACTTGCCGCTCGACCGCCCGGCTGCTGTGCCAGGCGGTCTGCGGCGAACGGATATACGCCTTCTGGCTGGAGTGCCCACGGCTAGCGCTTCGGTCCCGGCGCGATCGGTGGCCGAGGCGGCGTGGTGCTCGGCTTGGCTATGCGAGCCGTCGAGCCAGGCGCGAGCCCGCGACCGCTGAGATGGCCGTGCATGACCGCGCCAAGCGGCTTCGGCGGCGATGGCTTCCGCTCGCTCATGCGATCACCACGCCGGCAGGTAGCTGCACCTCGTACGGCGTCGGCGAGTCGATCGTCTCGGGCGCGAGGTCGGCGTAGGCCTCGTCGAGCGGTCGCTGCCAGACGAGCCGAGCGAGCCCGAACTCATCCGGCGTGACGAGCGCGCGGATCTCGGGGTTCGGCTTGTGGCCGGTGCGGTCGTCGCCGTAGAGCTGGATCGCGGGCACCGCAACCTCGCGGCCGTGCGCCGCGTCCAGGTACATGCCCGGCGTGCCTTGGCGCTCGCCAGTCGCGAGTGCGGCCGGCGCGCCGGTCCGGTGCTCAAGGGCTGCCGTGACGTGCTCGGCGACAACGTCGAGGCGCCATAGTTCGACGCCGTTGACGACGCTTCGAGCGGACGATGGCAACGTGATGCGGTCGGCGAGACTGCCACCAGGAACGCGCGCGTTGACAACGTTGCCGTACGTCTCCGGGCGCAACACGTCGCGCTCGCCGTCGCCGGTATGGATCGGCACGCCGCGCCAAGCCGAGGTCCACTTCGCGACGCTCGCGCGATAGGCGTCGAGCCAGTGACGTAGCGACGCCGCCGCTGAGCGGCTGGCCTCCATATCGCGCTCGGTAGCCTCGTGAGCCACGGCCACGAACTCGGCTCGGCGGTCGGCGTGCAGGTTCTCCACTTCGAGGTCGAGTGCCTGCTCTGCGGCGACGAGAGCATGCAACTGCGTGTCGAGCTCGGCCACAGCGTCCCGTGCCGCGGCTGCCTGTTGGTCGATGCCGGCGCAGTCGGGCGAGCGCAGTTCGCGCGCCGCAGCTTTCTGCTCGCGGTCGCGCTCGACCTTCAGCGCCGCTACCCGCTCGAGCGCCGTGCGCCGCTCGGCGCTCGGCGCCGATCTGATCCTTGCGCTTCACCGTCGCTGCTCGACGCTTCGCGATGGCTGCTAGGTCGTCGGCGATGCTCGGCGCGGGTTTCTTCTGAGGAGTTGCGGTTGCCATGTTCGAGTCCTCTCGGCTAGGAAGTGAAGGTGTCGTCTTGCCACTGAGCGATCGACGCGGCCATCGTCAGCGGGAAGCGGCGCAGCAGCTCTTTGTGCTGCGCGTGCGTCAGCTTTTCGAGCTGCGCTGAGTGGATGTGACCTGCCTCCGTGAGCAGGCTCCGGTCGTATTCGTCCACGAGCTGCTTGCGCTCTTTCTTGAGCGCCTTGGGGTCGGCGTTGACGAGGCTGGCGGGGTTGGCGTACGCCGAGGCGTGGAGATCCCGGCCGCCGGTGGACAGCTCGCCGCGGTGCGAGGTTGGGGTTGGCATGCTGCGGTCAATCGGCATTAGGTGCTCCTGTCGGTTGGTCTGCAAGGTCGGCGAGGCGGTGCGCGTCGGCCCACGCCTCGAGCTCGCGGTCGCGTCGCGCCGTTTCTTCCTCGTCGCGCCGTTCGATCTGCCGACGACGCTCGGCGATCAGGTCGAGGTCGGGCTCGGGTGACGGCTTCCGTGCCATCTCAGCTCACACCCACTCTCGGCGCGTGCGCCGTCCCTCGAGGCGAAGTCGAATCGCCGCCGCCGCGCATTACTACGGCGCTCGCGCTGCTAGTACGTCTTGGGGGTAAGGACTGTGTAGTGCTGTGCTGTGTAGTGCTGTGTAGTGCTGTGGGGAGAAAGTTGACGGTGTGTCCCGCCGTGTCCCGGAATGTCCCAGCGTGTCCCGTCATGCTCCGGCCTCCTGCGCGGCCTTGGCCTTCTGCTCCTCGCGGTAGCGCGCTTTGCGCATGCGCTCGACATAGCGCTCACGCTCCTCGCGCCAGCCGGCAAGCGTGCAGGTGAAGGACACCGGCCCGGCGTCGAGTCCATCGAGCAGACCGAGCTCCGCCGCACGATTGACGATCGCCGTCACCTCCGGTGCAGCAGAGCCAAGCGACTGAGCGATAGCCCTGTAGCTGGCGGTCACGGTGCCGCGCGTGTAGCCGTCCTGCGCGGTGCATTCGCACGCGAGCCAGTCGATAACCGCCGCGCCGGTTGCCTTGAACTCATCGACGAGCGCGCCGATGTCGCCACGCCGCCACCAGCCGGCGTCCTTAGGCCACCAGGCCGACCCGCGGCCGGTAGGTGATTCAGCCTCTACGTCGTCAGGCTGTGCGGCCATCCGTGGCACCTCATGCTTCGGTGCCTAGCTGTGCGCTGCGCCGTGTGAAGAGTGCTCAGCTCATCCGCAAAGGCGTAGCGCAACGCACAGCTAGGCGTCGAAGTGAGGTGGCCCTTTGCGGAGGTGAAAGTGAGCACACCTTCAAGCTAGAGCCCCCGTTGGACGCTCCCGCGACAAATCCGGGACTGCGCGACAACGGCGCACCGAAAGTCGGCAACGTGTTGCAGACTTCAGCGGGTGCGCATCTTCTCGCGCACCCTGTTACTCAGCCGCGAAGCCGTGCGCGATCAGGCGTTAGTAGGTGTAGTCGCTCGCGTTGTCCGTGGCCTGGGAGGCCATGCGTGCTTGCGCATCGCCTGCGCCTAGAAGCGGATCTTCGTTTCGACGTAGCGGCGCTCGGCGACGGCGATGAACGTGTCGTAGATCCGCTTGCCGATCTTCTCGCGTACCTAGTTCGCCGGCTCACCGATGAGGAAGACGTAGATGCTTTTGCCGAAGTCGATGCCGAACTTCGGGGGGCCAGCACCGATGCGCACCGGCGATTAGGCTTGCCGCGTGTTCACCGGCTCGACCCGGCGAGAGGTTAGGCAAGTGCTCCGCGACGCGCTGCCCGGAGCCAGCGCGATCGGGCGCGAGATCAACGACGGCGTAGAGGATCTGTTCACCGGAGGCAACGGCCACCCGTCCCCGATTGCCATATCGGTGATGGCGGCCGTGACAGAGATCATGGCGAGCCGGTTGAAGCACCCGGACGGCGAAGCTCTGGCGGCGGGGGTGATGTACGGCTACTGGCTCCGCGTGTTCGCCGACCGCGATATGCAGACCGTGCCGTCCTTCTCGCTCCCGGCCGATCTGCCTCTAACGCCCTCGGGTGGTTTCGACTACGAGCGTTGGCAGGATGATTCGGCCATTTCGCCCGCCACGAGCGTTGAGCTGCTAGACAAGCTGTGGGAGTACAGCGAGAGTGATGAGCCGTTCTCGTGGCTCGCGCCGACAGTCGCCACGGTGGTCCTGGCCTGGGCCACGGATTTCATCCATACGAACGGGCGGATGCACGGCCGCGTCGCGAAGACGATGGATATAGAGCTAACCGCCGCCTGTGTGCGCGTCGGCTACGCAGTGCGGTCTTTCGAGCTACGTGTCGGCGCACTCACTTGACGACTGACGCAAGGGGCGTAATGTCTCGGGTGGTGAACTCTCCCCACTGGATGACCGTCTACTCGCCGACCTGTGTCGGATTCAAGCCGCCGGCCAACCACGGGCTGTCGCATCATCGTCACGTCGGCGACGGCTGGCTCGAGGTCGATCTGCTGGATATCAGGGGCCGCGCGGTCGATACCGCGCGGTTTCGCTGCGCGCCCTAGTCGCGACGTGAAGCAGCTCGAGCCCGGTCAGACCATCCGAGCAAGGCGCTATCTCGGCTCCGACACTCTTTTCGACGCCATCTACCTCGGGCCGGGAACACCGCTCGAGGCTGGTCCTTACCTCACGGGAGGGGTAAGCGTCGCTACGGTCCCGCCTGAGCCGCGGGCGCGTATCAGATACACGAGCGGCGGCGCGGAAACGCTTGACGTGCCCTACGAGTGGATTGTCACTGAAACGGATTAGCGACGACGCTGCGCGCGCGGCGTTCAGCTCACGAAGCCCGAGCTAGGCGGCTGTGCGTCGGTCGGCAGAGGGGACGGGACGTCTGGCGGTGGCGTCGGGACTTCGCGTGGCCCGGCCGTCTGCACGTCGCGGCCTCTTATCCATGCCAACAAAGCGACAACCGCGCCCGCGATCACGACGTAGACGCCCCAGCCTACGTGGTCTATTTGCGCGCCACCGAAGGTGATCCGACGTACCTCGTTGCCGATGTGGATGAGGTCGTAAATGGCGACGCCGCCGGTAACGAGAATGGCGATCAGTGCGAGGCCCCGCAGACCCCGCGTCCTCAGTGCTGCGACGCCGAACACCAGCGCAGCAATCAGCGTAATAACGCCGTCACCGTCCGTGCCGCTTGCCGATGAGAGGGGAGACGTTACCCACGGGCCGATAGAGCCGATGACTGCCAACACAGCACCGCCGAGCATCGCGGCTCGGTCTACCCGCATACCGCTCAGCGCGTCCCCGACGGTCCGCGGCTGCGGCTGTGGCTCGCTCATTGGAACTCGATCTCGCTCACCCCCGCGATGCTCGCACTTTGTAACGTCCAGCGCAATCTCGCCGCCTCGAAGTTCGAATTCAGCAGGAACACGTCGCTCGCAGCTTCGGCCGGCGCCGGCTGAGCAGCTTGCGTCGCGCGGGGCGTTCGTGCGATGCTCGCGCAACAGCCCAACGATGGGGGCATTTGTGAGATCGACGTTGGTAGTTCTTGCAGCATGCGCCGTCTGCGTGTTGGTGCCGGCGTCGGCGTCAGCGAAGACGTGCTCCGGCGACTACGTGCATGCCGTCATCGGCGGCGAGCAGAAGTGTCTCGGCCGTGGCGAGTACTGCGCCGTTCGCGACAAGCGCCAGTATCCGAAGTACGGCTATATCTGCGAGGACGTGAACGGCGCGTACAGGCTCGAGCCGAGGACGACCTGAGCCCCAACACATTCGATTGATTGCGGTTCGGACTCGGCAGGCTAAACCGATTGAGGCTCAACGAGTACACGCGGCGCCACAACCATCGCTACTGGGATGGGCGCTCAGCGTTTAGTGCTCTTTTACGTTGTGCGATTGTCGCGTTGTAAATGGATCTAGTTTGCGGCCGTAGATATGGCTTCTACGTTGCGGCCTTAGATACGGTCGCCATTTGGCTTGCGTATTGCGATCCGTGGCACCCGAGTGCTAAGGTCGACTCCTGTAGGCGTCGATATTTAGCTTGCAAATAGTGCTGCAAGATAGAACGCTAGACAGATTCGCCATGCAATTGCTTCGGAAACTTGGCCACCGGGAAGATCAGCGAAAGATCGCTGGTGGAGAACCTCTGCCCGGAGAACGCCTTGCTGCCGATGTTCGTTACATGGACGCGGATTCGGCGACTAGGGCAAACAAGCTCATTGAGTCGTGGCGGGATATGCCGCGGGATGAGTTCGAAGCATCCGCTGGGCGCTTGTAGCTAGCTCGGGGTCCAGCGCACCAGCACTTGGCCACGACGCAGGAGCCTGCGTCGCCGCACGGTTGCGAAGTCTGGGAATTGGCGCTGAATGTCCGGGGCTTTGCGATGGTCGAGCTCCCATTCAACACCGCCATTTCCCGTGTTCTGGGCTAGCAGTTCTCCGGCTAGAGCCTGCACGCACAGGACCATTGCGCCTAATGCCTCGGCCCTTTCTCCCGTGACAAGCGTGTCGGCCAACTTGTAGCTGCGTACGCATATGGGCTTTCGGCTGTCGAGATGGAGCAGCATCTCGCCAACGTACTCATTCCGATTCCACCCGGCACCTGAGTTGTGGTGCCCGACGACCCGTAGCTTCCGCCCCCGATCATCTGCCGTCGAAACACGCCAGTCTGCGTGTCGATCAGGCCAGTTGACAATCGTGACCTTGGTATGGCCGCGGGTGCGGGTGACCTGAATTGGGCCTGGCACTTGGCGGATGAGCGTACGCCATTCCCGCCAAGAGCGGGCATTTCTGCGGCGCTCTCTAACCGATCGCCCTGACCGCGGCGCCGATCCTGTATACAGAGCGCGCGCGTCGCTAATGTCGCGACTCGCCCGGATGCGACCTGCCGTCCGCGGACGCCGCTAGCGTTCGAACGCTTCCTCTCAGCCGGGAAGTGCAGCGCGCCCGGGTAGCTCAGCCGGACAGAGCGCAGAGTTGCTACCTCTGAGGTCGCGGGTTCGAATCCCGCTCCGGGCGTTGTATTAGACGTGTCGGACGACTTTCCTTGTCAGGCGTCTGTCAGGTGCCGCCTTGACCCTATCCGCCTTCGCGACTACCGTTAGGAGCGAGGTAGCAACTCAACGCGCTGGCTGGGCAGGCTTCAAACGCCAACCACCCAACCACACACGGCGTTAGATGTCCTCGGAGGCCCGCTTCGGCGGGCCTCCGTCGTTCAGTCCGGAGGATCACTGCGCGACGGACGTACGATCCGCACGTGCGTCCAGACAACTTCCTGGTTGAGGATGAGCCAGACGATGTGTTCGGCTTGCCTAGGCGGCGGCTCAATGACTCCCTTGTGCGGGATCTCCGCGGTAGTCCTGCGCCCGGGATTTCAGACGCCGAAGCCGGCGTCGCGCTTGCCCGTCTAGCCCACGACGAGCTAGAAACCTACGGCACATCGGGAGGCGCGGTCCTTGACGACCAGGAGATGCGCGAGTTGCTGCTCGCGCTTCGGGCGATCGTAGGGCGCCTCGGGATCGATGGCTTCGATCCTCCGTTCAGGGATTTCTCGTCATTCCGGACGTATTGGATACGAAACAGCGCTGCCGGCTCGTGGCAAGCTCGACGCGACATCCTCGATGGGATTTTCGATGCCCTCCATGATGGTCTCGCAGATCAGGAGACACGCGAGATGGCGTCGTCGCTCGCCGACGCGATCAGTCCTCGCGGCCGAACTGGTTGGTCAACGGTGGATGCCGAGATAGCCGAGCTTCGTAGACACTTCCAGTCTGCTCATTCGGCCCAGGACTATCGGAACGTGGGCAACGACTGCGTCATTGTCACGGAGGCGCTGAGTCGCGTTACGTATGATCCAAGGCGGCATCTACGGCAGGATGAGACCGAACCTGCTGTGGACCGGACGAAGCAGCGGCTTGAGCGGTACATCGAGGATGAGCTGCCCGGTCCGGAGAACGTTGAGCTGCGCAGACTAGTTCGAGCGACAATCGAGATGGCTCAAGCCGTGAAGCATCAACCGACAACGAGTCGTCGCGATGCGGGAATCGCTGCCGATGCAGTCATACTGTTGGCGAATCTGCTGCGGCGGATCGCTGACGATTCGTAGCCGCCGGTCGCACTCGGGCGTCCTTCACGAGGAACCTTGCGTGGGTTCGATTCCCACCGTCTCCATAAGGTTGTTGGCATCACCGCTGACAAAATCTCCCTCGAAAACCTGGGAAGCCCCGATAACCCGGGGTTTCCCGCGTGTCGGGCCCCGGTGCCCAGGTCCGCGCCAACCCCGGTGGTGGCAAGCTCGAAGGCCCGCGCACTGGCCGCGAGGGCCTATCGGGCAGGACTTCTCACTGACCGGGAGCGGAGCCGCTGATCCAGTGCCGCTACCGGCAGCGATCGTCGGGAGCGCGCCACTCGGCGGCCCGTCGTATCTCCTCGCGGGCACTGCGCCGTCGGCGTAGCCCCGCGGGACATTCTTCCCCACGTAGCACCCGAGGCGTGACGTATTCTCGTCCGGCACGTCGTGAGCGATTCCTGTACGTCAGATCAGCCAATTGGAGTTCGAAGCCAGGACACCTGTGGAAACCGAGTTGACCGTCAGCGAGCGCCCCAGTTTCGGCTGCTTTCGCTCGCGCTGCTGCGCTGAGGGCTTGTCGAAGGCGCTCGTGACCGAGGAGATCGGCTCCACGGATGCGCTGTCGTCAGAGTCGACGTACACGCTCAGGATGGTTGCCACCGGTGTGGAGTGCGGCCTGTCAAATGGTGTTCGTGGCGGCCACACACGCGATCTACGCGCCGGCGCAATCAGCGGCGTTTGTCGGGTGACCGCTGCTGGCTCGCTGCGCGGCAGACTGACGCATGGCAGGATGAGGTCAGCTCCGCGGAAGGCTGCGTCATGAAGGTGTTCCCCGTGCTCATGTACCACTCGATCTCCCGTGCCAGCGGACCGTTGCGGAAGCTAGGGGTCTCGCCGGAGCTGCTGGCTGATCAGCTCGGGCTGCTCCGCAGCCACGGGTATGAGCTGATGGGGCTGACCGAGGCGCTCGCGCTGACGGCGACGGATCCCTCCCGGGCGGTCGTCGCACTGACATTCGATGACGGTTATCGCGACTTCCTCGACGCTGCGGTCCCGGTGCTGGAAGCAGTCGGCGCCCGAGCGACGCTGTATGTCCCAACGATGTTCATCGGTCGGCCGGCCTCCTGGCTCGGCGCAGAGGCCAACTCGCTTCCGTCGCTGCTCTCATGGAGCGAGTTGCGGGAATGCGTCGGCACCGGTTGCGTCGAGATCGGCAGCCACAGCCACACGCACTCGCACCTCGACACCCTCTCGGTGGGCGAGCTCCCCGTTGAGGTCGTGCATTCGAAGACGCTACTCGAGGATGGTCTGCATGTCTCGGTCAGGTCGTTCTGCTACCCGCATGGTTATCACTCCGCCCCTGTTCGCGAAGCCGTGCGCGACGCCGCATACGACAACGCCTGCGAGGTCGGCCGGCGCCTGCGAACTGCCCAGCACAGATGGAACATCTCACGGCTTGCGGTCGAGCCAACGCACACGCCGGAGAGGGTGCTGAGCGACGTGGGCAGCGGTGGCCCGGTGATCGTCCCATCCGCCAAGCGCGCGCTCCAGCCTGCCTGGAGGCGCGTTCGGCGCCATAACGTACGGAAACGGTCGAGGGTCCTGTGACCGATACGGTGGCCGTCATCATCTGCGCGCACCTGGAGGAGCGGTTTACGAACCTGGTGGATGCAATGCGCAGCGTCGATCGGCAAACCCGCCGCCCGGATGAGCTCGTTGTCGTCATCGACGCGAACGCGTCGCTCGCGCGGCGCATCCGGCCTGTCGCGAACGGCGCCCGCGTGGTTGAGCTGGCGCAGCCGAGCGGGCTCGCGGCGGCGCGCAATGCTGGCGTGGCGGCATGTTCGTCTGAGATCGTTCTGTTCCTCGACGACGATGCGATCGCGCATACGGAGTGGGTCGAGCGCCTGACGGCCACGATCAACGATCCGCGCGTGCTCGGGGCGTCTGGCCACTCCGCACCGATCTGGGGCGCAGAACGCCCCACGTGGCTGCCCGAGGAGTTTCTCTGGACGCTCGGCTGCAGCTACGCGGGGCAGCCTCGTCAGCGCACGGAGGTACGCAACGTGTACGGCGGTTGCTGCGGCCTGCGGCGGTCTTTGTTCACAGAGCTTGGCGGCTACGACGTGCGGCTCGGACGCAGCCGCGCGTCGCACGGGGGAGGCGAGGAGGCCGAGTTGTGCGTCCGCGCACAGCTGCGGTGGCCCGGATCGCACTTCGAGTACGAGCCGCTGGCGCAGATCGACCATCTCGTCCCGGCCGCGCGGCTGACACTTCGCTACGTGCTGCGCCGGTGCTACGACGAGGGCAAGATGAAGGCAACAGTCGCCTGGCTGCACCCGGGGGCGCTGAGTCCCGAGGTCACCTTCGCCCGGACTCTTCCGCGCGCGTTCGCGCGCTGCGTCGGCTCCGTGCTTGCGTTCGAGAGGGGCGGGGCGGCGCGGGCGAGCGGCATGACGGCGATGGCGCTTGCCGTGGTTGCGGGGCTGATCGTCGGACGTGTAGGCCACCTGCTCGCGCCGTATCGGCTCCGCTTGCCAGCTCGCCTACATCGACTCAGCAAGGGGTCGCTCTCGTAGTCTGGCGGCCGATCGGTCGGAGTGGGCTGCAACCGGACGTCGCCGGTTGGATCTCTAGGCGTCGAGCGCTACGGTGGCAGTCTTTGCTGGCCTAAGGGCGAGCTTTTCGCCGTAGTCGCACCAACCGTCTCCACTAACGCGCCACCAGACGAGGGTTGTCCTCATGCTCCGTACGCACATCGGCCACATCGCTCTACGCGCGAGCGACCCCGAGACGTCGGCCAGTTTTCTCAGCGACATACTCGGCCTGCGCCGGACAATCGTCACGGACGACGAGATCATGCTTTCGTGCAACGAGAAGCACCACGAGGTGCAGTTGCTGGCCGGGGCCGGGCCGGGCCGGGCGTTGATCATCTCGGACTCGAGGTCGAGGACGAGCGAGACCTCGACCAAATTCGCGACCGCCTGATCGCCGCCGGCGCTCAGATCCTGAGCGAGGAACCGCAGGAGCCGGGGATAGCGAAGGCGATTCGTGCGCTGGGTCCGTTGGGTCTGACCTTCGAGCTCTACACGGCGATGGAGCGCGAGCCTCCCAGCGTGGCGCACTACATGCCTCTACTTGCTCGCGGCTTGGGCCACGTCTCGTTCGCTGCCCCGGATTGCCAGGAGCTCCAGCACTTTCTTACAGAGGTCTTGGATCTGCGAGTCAGCGACACGCTGAGCGGGCGCATCACCTGGTTGCGCTGTGATCACGAGCACCATGCGATCGCCCTCGTCAACGCTGGCGGAGCGCCAACGATGCACCATTACGCGTTCCAGCTTGAGAGCTGGGGAGCGATCGAGCGCTATGCCGATTCACTCGCTTTACTCGGCAAGCAGCTGATCTGGGGCCCTGGCCGGCACGGACCGGGTCGCAACATCTACACCTACGTCCCTGACCCGGACAACGCGATCGTCGAGGCCTACGCGGACATGCTCGAGATCAGCTCGGAGTCCGATTACCGACCGATTGACTGGACCGACCGCGGTGATTCCGCATTGAACCTCTGGGGCCCGATGCCGCCATCGAACTGGCGCGAGTACGGGGTGCCGATTCTGTGACCGCGATGACTCCGGCTACTCAGTCGACGCTCGGTAGCGGAGCCCGTCGAGGGCAATGTCGAGGATCCGGTCGATCTGCTCGGGCTCGCTGCTTGAGATCTTCGCGATGCCGCTGACCATCTGGATGACCTCGCCGAAGCTCGTGTCGCGGCGCACCGCGCCGGCGTCCTGCGCGCGGAGCAACAGCGGCTCGCCGGCGGCGTAGAACGCGGTGCGACAGCCGCGGAAGAGCGCGGCATCACGGCCGAGGTGGGCAAGCAGCTCCTCGGCGAGCGCCTGCTTCGTTGCGAGGTAGCCGACGAAGCGATGTAGCCAGGCGATCAATGCGTCCCACGGCGGTAGATCGGCGAGGTCGGCTGCCGTGCGGCACAGCGCATCGATCTCGTCGACGTAGACGGCTTCGAGCAGCGCCTGCCGGGTCGGGAAGTTGCGATAGAGCGTGCCGATCCCAACCTGCGCGCGCCGCGCGATCTCCTCGAGCGAGGTCGACCTTCCGCCCTCGGCGAACGCTGCACGGGCCGCGGCCAGCAGCTTCTCGTAGTTGCGTAGCGCGTCGGCGCGCGCGGGTCGTCGCGAGAGAACGTCGGAGGCTGTGTCTGTGCTGCTCATCGGGGGCAATCGAAGACTTTGCCTTGACAAAGTGGAGGCATCCTCCGTATAGTACCGGAGGCAGCCTCCATATTTCCGGAGGACTCCTCCATTCTAGCGCCACGCTCTGTTCGCCTCAACAAGTTGGGAATACCTGCATGAACACCGCCTTCCTGTCAACGCCTGGCAGTGACCGCCGCCGCTGGATCGCCCTCGGCGTCGTCTGCCTTGCGCAGCTGATGAATGTCCTCGACACGACGATCGTCAACGTCGCCCTCCCGACGATCCAGCACGACCTCCATTTCACCCAGAGCAACCTGACCTGGGTGATCAACGCCTTCCTGATCACTTTCGGCAGCTTCCTGCTGCTCGCCGGCCGGCTCGGAGATCTGATCGGCCGCAAGCGTGTCTTCCTTGCCGGAGTCTTGATCTTCACGACCGCCTCCATGCTCTGCGGTCTCGCACCGAGTCAGGGATTCCTGATCGGTGCTCGCTTTCTCCAGGGCTTCGGCGCGGCGTTCTCGGCCTCGGTGATCCTCGCGATCGTTGTCACCGAGTTTCCCAAGCCCGCCGAACGCGCCAAGGCGATGAGCGCCTACGTCTTCACCGCGGTGGCAGGCGGGTCGCTCGGGCTGCTGATCGGCGGCGCGCTGACGCAGGCCCTTAGCTGGCACTGGATCTTCTTCGTCAACTTTCCGATCGGCATCGTCACATTCGTCGCCGGCAGGGCGCTGCTCCCCGAGAACAGCGGTATCGGGATCAAGAACGGCGTCGACTGGCTCGGCTCGCTGCTCGTCACCGTCGGCCTGATGAGCGCCATCTACGCGATCATCCAGGTGACAAGTCATGGCTGGGGCTCGGTTCAGGTGCTCGCACCGGGAGGCGTTGCAGCCGCACTGATCGGTGCCTTCCTGACGCTCGAGTCAAGGCTCGAGAACCCGATCATGCCGTTGCGCATCCTGCGCCTGAGGGGCCTGATCGGCTCGAGCGCAGTGCGCGCGTTCCTGGTGACGGGCATGTACTCGACGTTCTTCCTCGGCGCGCTCTACCTCGAGCACGTCCTGCGCTACAGCGCGCTGGATACCGGGCTCGCATTCCTGCCGTGGACGATCACCGTCGGGGTCCTCTCGCTCGGGGTGACGGCGCGACTGGTTAGCCGTTTCGGACCGATGCGCGTGCTGTTCGCCGGCCTGGCCACAGTGATCGTGGGGCTGCTGCTGCTCTCGACGACGGGTCTGCACACGGGCTTCTTCCCGACGATCTTCTTTGCCTACTTCGCGATCGGCCTGGGTATCGGCACGTCGTTCATGCCGCTGCTGACGATTGCGATGTCAGACGTGCCGGCCGGCGACGCCGGTCTCGGTTCGGGGATCATCAACGTCTCCCAGCAGGTCTCGGGAGCGTTCGGCCTCGCGGTCCTCAGCACCTTCGCCGCCACGCGCTCGAAGGCGCTCGCGACGAGCGGGCACGGGGCCGCGGTGTCGCTGATCGGCGGCTACCACCTCGCGTTCGAGATCGGTGCCGGCTGTCTCCTCGTCGGGATCATCCTGGCGTTCGTGGTGCTGCGGCCGCTGGTCGCCCGCGCCCGCCTGGTTGCCGTCCCGGATTCGGGTGCGAATCGTGATTCTGGCGGGCAGCGTGAGCGGGGGACCGAGCTGGAGGTCGAGCCGAGCGCGGCTTAGCTGCGGCGCGGCTCGGCGGCGGCGCTGCTAAACGCCGCCCGGTCGGGTAGCCCTCGGTCCGCGAAATCAGCCGTGGGCATCGACGCACGACGTCGATGCCCACGGCGCGCGGCACACGGCCCCGCCTAGTCAAGCCTGCTGGCTCGCGCTGCGACACGGCACGAGTTCAGCGCGCGCTAGGGTCTGGCGGTGTCCGATGCAGCTCTGACGGCGTCGGGGGGCGAGAGGCAGGCTCCCAGCCGCCGTCGGCGCGCTGCGGCTCACAGCGGGATGACGGCGCTGACCTTGGGTGCTCTCGGTGTCGTCTTCGGCGACATCGGCACCAGCCCGCTTTATGCGGTCCAGGCGATCTTCACCGCGGACAACCACGCCGTCCACGTGAATGCGGGCGAGGTCTACGGTGTGATCTCGCTCGTTTTCTGGGCGATCACGCTCGTCGTCTCGGTCAAGTATGTGAGCTTCATCATGCGCGCCGACAACGGCGGCGAGGGCGGCATCATGGCGCTCACCGCGCTGCTGCAGCTGCCACGCGCGAAGCGTGCTGCCGTACCGCTCGGGCTCGTGACCCTCGGGATCCTCGGAGCGTCGCTGTTCTACGGCGACGGCGCGATCACGCCGGCGATCTCTGTCCTCTCTGCAGTATCCGGCCTGAAGGTTGCGGTTCCGAGCCTCAGCTCGCTGATCCTGCCGATCACCGTCGTCGTGCTCTGCTTTCTGTTCGCCATCCAGCAGTTCGGCACCGGTCTCGTCGGCAAGCTGTTCGGCCCGGTGATGGCAGTCTGGTTCCTGATCCTCGGAGTCGTCGGCGTCGGACAGATCGCAAAGCGCCCCGGAGTACTGGAGGCCCTCTCGCCGAGCTACGGGGTCGAGTTCCTCGTCAATCACGGCGCCGTGGCATTCGTCGCGCTCGCCTCCGTGGTACTGGCGGTGACCGGAGCCGAGGCGCTCTACGCGGACATGGGGCACTTCGGTCGAAGCCCGATCCGCCGCGCCTGGTTTCTGCTCGTCTTCCCGGCGCTGACGCTCAACTACCTCGCGCAGGGCTCGCTGATCCTGCACGAGCCGCGACTCGTGACGCGGCCCAACTTCAACCCGTTCTTCCAGCTGCTCCCGACCTGGTCCCAGATTCCAATGGTGATCCTCGCGACAGTCGCTACCGTGATCGCCTCGCAGGCGGTGATCTCCGGCGCTTTCAGCGTCACCCAGCAGGCGGTCCAACTCGGCTTCCTCCCGCGCCTGACGATCCGCCACACCTCCGAGAAGGAGGTCGGCCAGATCTACGCCCCGGCGATCGCCATCGGCATGTTCGTGACAGTCGTCGCGATCGTGATCGCGTTCGGCTCGCCGACATCCCTCGCCTCCGCCTACGGCGTCGCGGTGACCGGCACCTTCATCCTCGACACGATCCTCTTCTTGTCGGTCGCCGTCCTGCTCTGGCACAAGAGCCGACGGCTGATCGCCTTCGGCGCCGCCGTGTTCCTGACCGTCGATGTCGCCTTCTTCAGCTCGAACCTGACGAAGATAATCCACGGCGGCTGGCTGCCCCTCGCGATCGCGGCGATCGTGTTCACGGTTCTGATGACCTGGCGCAAGGGACGCGAAATCGTCACTGCCAATCGAACGCGCGCGGAGGGCTCGCTGCGGGAGTTCGTCGAGCAGATCGGAGAGGACTACCCGGTTCGGCGTGTTTCAGGCACCAGCGTGTTCCTCAACCCGGGCCTGCAAACCGTTCCGCTCGCGCTGCGCTCGAACATGGAGCACAACCACTGTGTGCACGAGCACGTGGTGATCGTGTCGGTGGAGTTCGAGCGCGTGCCGTATGTGCTCGAGTCCGAGCGCCTCCGGCCCGAGCCAAAGATCATGTTCAGCAGCGCGACCGGCGATCCGCTCGACATCGCGGCCGAGCGGATCAGTCGCATCACGCTGCGCTTCGGCTTCCTCGACGAGCCCGACATCCCCGCCGCGCTGGCGCTCGCCGCCCAGCGCGGACTGCTCGATGTCGACACGGATCTCGACGAGGCTTTCTACTTCCTCTCGCAGATCACGATCGTCCCGACCGATGCGCCCGGGCTCAGCGCCTGGCGCAAGAAGCTGTTCGTCGGGATGGCGCGCAACGCTGCAAACCCGGCGCCGTATTTCCGCCTCCCGGACAGCCGCACCGTCACAATGAGCGGACGCGTCGATCTCTGAGCGTGAAGGCGGGGCGGCGCTGACCCAACGCTACCCTGTGAAGACCACGCCGCGCGATACGGTCTGACTGTGGCCACCGCGGCTGGCGCGAGCTCCGAGGGCGCAGAACCCTCGCCCGACTCCCACCGCCGCGCGCGGATGCGCGCCGGCATGACTGCGCTCACCGTCGGAGCGCTCGGAGTCGTCTTCGGCGACATCGGAACGAGCCCGCTCTACGCGGTCCAGGCTGTCTTCACGGCGAACAATCACGACGTTCACACCAACGTCCCAGACGTCTACGGCGTGATCTCCCTGATCTTCTGGTCGATCACGCTCGTCGTCTCGATCAAGTACGTGAGCTTCATCATGCGCGCCGACAACGACGGCGAGGGCGGCATCATGGCGCTGACCGCGCTGCTGCAGTCGCGCCTATCGAAGACCGCCGCGACCGCGCTGCTTGTCACGCTCGGCATCCTCGGCGCCTCGCTCTTCTACGGCGACGGCGCGATCACGCCGGCGATCTCTGTGCTCTCAGCGGTTGGCGGCCTCGACGTCCCGGTGCCGAGCCTCGCGTCGCTGGTCGTTCCGATAACCGTCGCCGTGCTGATCATGCTGTTCGCGATCCAGCAGTTCGGCACCACCCTCGTCGGGCGACTGTTCGGGCCGGTGATGGTGGTCTGGTTCCTCGTGATCGGTCTTGTCGGCGCGATCGAGCTAGCCAACCACCCGGCGATCCTCAAGGCGCTGTCGCCGACCTACGGCGCCCAGTTCATCATCGACCACGGCGCCGTCGCGTTTCTCGCCCTCGGCTCGGTCGTGCTGGCGGTCACGGGCGCTGAGGCGCTCTACGCCGATATGGGCCACTTCGGTCGCCGCCCGATCCATCGGGCGTGGTTCCTAGTCGTCTTCCCGGCACTGACGCTCAACTATCTCGCCCAGGGCTCGTGGATCGTGCGCCATCCGGGCGCCCCGACAAACGCGCACACCGCCTTCAACCCCTTCTTCCAGATCCTGCCCGGCTGGGCCCAGATCCCGATGGTCGGGCTCGCGACGGTCGCGACGATCATCGCCTCTCAGGCCGTCATCTCGGGTGCCTACAGCGTCACCCAGCAGGCGATGCAGCTCGGGTTCCTGCCGCGCCTGACGATTCGCCACACCTCCGAGGAGGAGGTCGGGCAGATCTACGCTCCGGCGGTAAACCTGATCCTGCTCGTCGCGGTGATCGCGATCGTGATCGGCTTCGGCTCATCGAACGCGCTCGCCTCGGCCTACGGCGTGGCAGTCACCGGCACGTTCATCCTCAACACGGTGCTGTTCCTCGCCGTCGCACGGATGCTCTGGCGCAAGCCCAAGCCCTGGATCGCGGCCGCCGGTTTTGCGTTCCTGACCGCTGAGATAGCGTTCTTCGCCGCCAACCTGGCGAAGGTAGTCCACGGCGGTTGGTTGCCGCTGGGGATCGCCGCGGTGATCTTCACGCTGCTCATGACCTGGCGCAAGGGCCGTGAGATCGTGACGGCGAATCGCAGGGCGCTGGAAGGGCCGCTGGGTCCATTCGTCGAGCACCTTGGCGACCAGGAGTTCCCGGTCCGGCCGGTCACAGGGGTCAGCGTGTTCCTGAACCCCACCCCGCAGTCGACGCCCCTTGCGTTGCGGGCGAATGTCGAGCACAACCACGTCCTGCACGACTCCGTGCTCCTCGCGTCGGTGCGGATCGAACGGGTACCGCACGTGCCCGAGGCGGAACGCGTCGCCTGTGATCCGCAGATCATGTTCAGCGGCGCAACTGGCGACCCGCTCGAGTTCGCCGACCGGATCACGTCGCTGACGCTGCGCTTCGGCTTCCTTGACGCGACTGACATCCCATCGACGCTGCGCATGGCCGGCGAGCGGGGGCTGATCCCGGGTTCGCCCGACCTCAGTGAGGCCTTCTACTTTCTCTCGCAGATCACGATCGTGGCGACCGACGCCCCGGGGCTCAGCCGGTGGCGCAAGAAGCTCTTTGTCACGATGGCGCGCAACGCCGCCAACCCGGCTGAGTACTTCCGTCTGCCCGACGATCGGACAATCACGATGAGCGGCCGCGTCGACCTCTGAGCCGCCCGCGCCGGCGCGGGGCCTGACAGGTCTCGTCGGCATCGACCCGACGCAGAGCGCGTCGCCGTCGACAGGACTCCGCGTAGACTGGCGGGCCGTGCGGCGCGCACTCGTAAGCCTGCTGACCGCCGCGCTCCTAGTTGGCCCGGCGTTCACCGGCTCGGCGGGGGCCGCCAGTAAGGCGGTGACCCTCGGCCCGACGACGGGTGCGTCGGTGACGGTCGAGAGCGACCCGGTCGGGCTCAGCATCGAATACCCGGTGCTCGCCGCCGATTTCGGCGCCGGCGCCTGTCCGAGCCCGGAGCTCGTCAGCGCGATCGACGGCTTGGGCGTGCCGACGATCCGCATCGGCGGTGACTCCGAGGACCAGACTGCGCCGGCGGGGACAGCGCAGTTCGCCGGCGTAACCGACCTACCCGCGGCCTTCTGGAGCCAACTTGCCTGCCTCGAGAGCCAGACCCACGAGCCGTTCGTGATTGGTCTGAACGTCGCCTCGCAGATGCCGGCGTGGGCCGCGACGATGGCGTCCGGGGCGCGCAGCGCGATCCCGTCGAACCTCCTCAGCTTCGAGGTCGGCAACGAGGCCGACATCGACGGGCCCGCTGTTCCCTGGTGGAATGCGACCGACCAGGCGCGCTCGCTGATCCCGTTCTCGACCTACGTTGACGACGCCGAGGCTGTCGTCGGGCAGCTCGGACCGGGTAGCGACATCGAGGGGCCCGACTTCGCGACCGGGCGTTGGATCGGCGACATCCCTCAGCTCGTCAGCGACCTCTCCCTGCACACGATCGACACACACTTCTACCCGCTGAACGCCTGCACCGGCGCTGCCAGCGCGACGGTCGCGGCGCTGCTTGGACCCGGTGCCTCGAGCCTCAGCTCAGCCGTACGGGCGACGTTCGCCGCGGCCCAGCGTGCCGGGCTATCGATGGTCATCTCGGAGAGCAATTCCGTTGCCTGCCGCGGCAAGATCGGCGTCTCGGACTCGCCCGCGGCGGCGGTCTGGGGGCTGCGGCTCGTGCTGAACGCGATCCGCGGCGGCATCCTGTCGGTGCGCTTCCATTCCAGTGGCTCGAGCTATGACCCGTTCATCGTCAGCGGCGGCGTCGTGACCACACGCCCGCTGTATTCGGGGCTCGAGGCAGCCGTGCAGCTGCTTCCGATCGGGAGCGTCGTCACGACGCTACAGACGCCCAGCACGATGATGGGAGTCCTCGTTGCAGACCCAGGCGGTGCGACGACCTATGTCGTGACGAATTACGGCAAGCATCCGCGAGCGGTCAGCGTCGCTGCGCACGCCGCGGTGAAGCTGGTCCGCGTAACCGACGCCCTACCGGTACTGGAGGATCAGAGCGTCGCCGCCAGCCAGGGCAAAGCGAAGGTCGTGGTGGCGCCGAACACCGTCGTCGCGATCACCCCGGACGCCTGAGCGGCGTTCGGACCGGCAGCGATGCAAATCGACGCCGAGGGGACTCCGCGACGTGTCGTGACCGGCCACGACGCCGCCGGCAAGTCGGTCATCCTCTCCGACGGCCCGGCCCCGCGCTCGCAGACGCTCCCCGAGGGTGCGAGCTTCCATGACGTTTGGAGCACCGCTGCGATGCCGGCACCGGTGAGCCTCACCGAGCCCGATGAGCCCGCCGGTCGCTGGCAGCAGATCGCGCCGGGAGCGAACGGCACTGTGATCCGGATCACGGAGATGGCGCCCGGCTCCCGTTCGCCGATGCATCGCACCGAGACGGTTGACTACGGCATCGTCCTCGCGGGGGAGATCCACCTCGTGCTGGACGACTCCGAGGTTCTGCTGCATGCGGGCGACATCGTGATCCAGCGCGGCACCGATCATGCCTGGGATAACCGCTCCAGCTCACGCACGCGGATGCTCTTCATCCTGATTGACGGCGCGTTTGCGCCCGAGCTCGCGGTGCTGATCGCCGGCGGCTAGCGGCGAGTGCCGCCGCTATCCTGACCGGCGTGGCGGCCCCGCGCGAGCGCATCGAGTATCGCTCGCTCGGCAGATTGCCGCTGCGGGTATCGCGCCTCTCACTCGGCTCCTGGCGCACCTTCGAGCGCCTGTCGCTCGAGCAGGGTGATCGGTAGCCGCCCTGAACTGCCGACAACGAACAAAGATATATCCAATCGTTGCCAGGCCGACCGGCCCCGGCAGCGCCAAGTTCGCGATGCCGACAACGCACCAGCCGCCAGCAAACGACCTGTCGTCCCGCCATAGCTGATGCTGTTTGCGCTCGGCACATTCGCCGACGCGGAGGGTGAGTTCGCCGGGCTCGTGCTCGACGAGGGCCGCTCGGTGATCGCGCTGCGCGAGGAGCGTTGGCAAACCACGCGGGAGATGCTCGGTGACTGGGACGCAGCGTTCGCACGACTTGGCGAGCTCGCCGCCGACAGGCCGGGCACAGTGATCCCTGTCGAGGAGCTCCGCGTCTGCGCGCCGCTGGCGCCGATCCAGGTCCTCCAGAGCGGCGCCAACTACCGCGCCCACGTGATCGACATCATCCTTGCCGAGGAGCGCGAGCGCGGGAACATGACCGACGAAGAGGCGCGCGTGATGGGGGCGCGGATCATGGACGAGCGCGCGCGCAGCGGCGAGCCGTATGTCTTCCTCGGTAGCCCGACGGCGATCTGCGGACCCTATGACCCGGTCGAGCTCCCGGCCGCGGGCGAGCAGCACGACTGGAGCTCGAGCTCGCGGCGGTGATCGGCAAGCCGGCGCGAAACATCCCGCGCGAGCGCGCGCTCGAGCACGTCGCGGGCTACACGATCGCCAATGACCTGACGACCCGCGACCTCGTCTACCGCCCTGACCTCCAGGCGATTGGTACCGACTGGCTACGCGCCAAGAACGCCCCGACGTTCCTGCCGACCGGTCCGTTCATCGTCCCGGCCGCGTTCGTCGCCGACCCGATGGACGTGACGATCACGCTGCGCCTCAATGGCGAGGTCATGCAGAGCGCCAGCACGGAGGACATGATCTTCGACGTGGCTGCGCTCGTCTCGTACGTCTCGCGCCGTGTGCGACTCGAGCCGGGCGACCTGCTCTGCACGGGCTCGCCGGCCGGCAACGGGATGCACCACCGCCGCTTTCTCCAGGCGGGCGACGTGATCGAGAGCGAGATCAGCGGCCTCGGTTGCCAACGCAACGAGTGCGTGGTCGCCGCGGATAGGGGAGACTGATCCGCGATGGCCGGGCGCGTGCAGGATAGGGTGATCGTCGTGACGGGTGCAGGCCGCGGGCAGGGCGCCGCGGAGCTCGCCGCGCTCGCGGCGGAAGGCGCGCAGGTGATCGGCGTCGATCTCGATATCGCCGGTGCCCCGACCGTCGAGCGGACGCTGCTGCGCGAGCTCGACGTCGCGGACCCGGGCGGCTGGGAAGAGCTCGCGGAGTTCGTCACAGACCGCTTCGGGCGCCTCGACGGGCTGATCAAAAACGCCGGCGTGACACACTCACACCGGTCGGTCGCCCCGGCCGGCCCGAGGAGGTCGCGGCGCTGATGGTCTTCCTGATGTCGGATGAGTCGAGCTTCATCAGCGGTGCCGAGATCCCAATCGACGGTGGCTTCACGCACGGCGCCGCGGCGAAGGCGATCTCCGACGCCCTGCGGGCCGCGGACTGAGATGGGCCTACTCGACGGCAAGGTCGCGCTGATCTCGGGGACCGCCCGCGGGCAGGGCCGCGCCGCGGCGCTCCGCTTCGCGCGCGAGGGCGCGATCGTCGCCGGCGGCGACCTGCTCGCCGAACAGGCGGCGGAGACACTGGATCTGCTCGAGCGAGCCGGCGGCGCCGGCAGCTCGAGGGCGCTCGACGTCACCGACGAGGCGTCGGTCGCGGCCTGGGTCGAAGGCGCCGCGGCCGAGTTCGGGAGGATCGACATCCTCTACAACAACGCCGGTGCAGTGCGCTTCGCGGCGATCGACAAGCAGTCTTTTGCCGACTGGCGCTTCACGCTGGCGGCCGAGCTCGACTCGGTCTTCATCGCGAGCAAGCAGGCCTGGTCGCACCTCTGCGCCGGGGGCGGGGCGATCATCAACATCGGATCGACCGCCGGCTTGACGGGCTCGCTGACGAACCAGCGGGTCGCCCACACGGCGTCGAAGGGCGGTGTCATCGCGCTGACCCGCCAGCTCGCTGCCGAGGGCGCCCGCCACGGCGTCCGCGCGAACTCGATCAGCCCGGGGATGATCGCGACCGAGGGCGCCCGCGAGACGCTGCTGAGCCCCGAGCATCCGATGCGCTCGATCGCCGACGCGATTCCACTCGGTCGCCTCGGCACTGCCGAGGACGTCGTCGGCGCCGCCGTCTTCCTCGCGAGCGCGGACGCGTCCTACATAACCGGCGCGAACCTTGTGATCGACGGCGGCTGGTCGGTCGTCCTGCCCGGGGCGCCGCCCGGCAGAGCCGAACCCCAACCGGCGAGCTGAGGAGACGCAATGGTTCTGGAGCGCGCGTTGATACCTGTCCTGCCCGGCCACGAGGAGCAGTTCGAGCAGGCGATTGCGCAGGCCCGTGGCGTTGTCGCGAGGGCCCAGGGCTTCCGCGGCATGCGTGTTCTCCGCGGCATCGAGAGCCCGCAGAGCTATCTGCTGCTGATCGAGTGGGACAGCGTCGAGGACCACATGCAGGGCTTCCGCGAATCCGAGCTGTTCGGCGAGTGGCGCGCGCTGATCGGCCCGCATTTCGACGGCACGCCGCAGGTCGAGCACTACACGCCACTGGACTGAAAGGGCAGCGATGCGCATAGCGACCTTCAAACATGGCGGCTCCGAGCGAGTCGGGATCGTCGACGGCGAGCAGGTCCAGCCGCTGAGCAAGGGCACGAGCGTGCTCGAGCTGCTCGCGGCAACCCCAGCCAAGCGCGAGCGGCTCGTCGCACGCGAGGCGAAGGGCAAGCCGCTCGCGCTCGACACGGTGGCGCTGCAAGCGCCGCTGCGCCCGACGAGCATGCGCGACTTCGTCAACTTCGAGGCCCACGTCGAGGGCGTGGTCAAGACCGAGAATCCCGACGCCAAGGTGCCCGAGGACTGGTATGACGCGCCGTCCTTCTACTTCACCAGCACGACAGCGCTGTTCGGCCCCGGCGACGAAATCGAGATCCCGCCGGGCTGCAAGCGCCTCGATCTGGAGCTCGAGATCGGCGTCGTCGTCGGTCGCGACGGACGTGACCTGACCGCCGAGCAGGCCCGCGAGCACATCGCCGGACTGACGATCTACAACGACTTCTCCGCCCGCGACCACGGTGCGCGCGAGAAGCGCCTCGGGCTGGGCTGGGCGAAGGCGAAGGACTTCGCCAACGTCCTCGGTCCCTGGATCGTCACGATCGACGAGCTCGAGCAGTACCGCAACGGCGATCGTTACGACCTGGAGCTTGTCGCCTCGGTCAACGACATCGCGCTCGGGCGCGACACGCTCGCGAGCATCGCCTGGTCCTTCGAGGAGATGCTCGTCTACGCCTCGCGCGGAGCCTGGCTGCGAGCCGGCGATGTGCTGGGCTCGGGGACCTGTGGCGGCGGCTGTCTGGCCGAGCTGTGGGGTCGCAACGGCAAGCTCGAGCCGCCACCGCTCGACGTCGGCGACGAGGTGACCCTGAGCGTCGAGGGCATCGGCGAGCTTGTCAACCGGATCATCCCCGGCGTCGAGCCGATCCTGGTCCCGCCGGCGCGCCGCCTGCATCCCGAGCCGGTATGAGCGTCACCTACCTCAAGCCGCCGAACCCGCCGAGTGTCGCCGCGACCGACGAGCTCCAGCGACGCGTTGGCGACATGCTGCGCGAGATCGAGCACGCTGGCATCGATGCTGTGCGGCGCTACTCGCGCGAGCTCGATGCCTGGGATCCGCCGAGCTTCATCGTCTCGGACGCCGAGTTCGAGCGCGCGTCGGCTGAGGTCGACGACGCACTGAAGGCTCACATTGCGTTCGCGCAGAACCAGGTTCGCCGCGCGTTGGACTCGACGACGTAGAGCCATTCCTCGTCCCAGTCGAGGCGCGCCTCGTTGGTGCCGACGAAGCCGTCGGCGGCGATCCGCGCGCCGTGCTCGTCGATCAGCGCAACGTAGCCATCGGCCGTCTTCTCGTTGATGTTTCGCGTCCAGGGTTGGAGCCGCGTCGAGACGGTCAGCCAGATCCGGTCGTTCGAATCGGCGAGCACGAAGTTGGCCTTGCCGATCGGTTGCCCATCGATCTCGGTGTAAAGCGTCGTGCTCGCGCCCTCGCGCGTCATCCGCTCGACGGCGTCGGTACCGAAGTTGTCGATGATGAAGTCCCCGTTCGCCGCGAACGCGAGGCCGTTGGGGAGTGTGCCTTCGAGGATGAACCGCGCCACGGAGTCGCTCGCGCCCTGCTTCGCGTGCGTCGCTTGCGCGATCAGCCGCTGCTGACCCGACGGATCGATCCGCATCACAGCGCCGCGCGCATCGGCGGACCAGAGTGTGCCGTCCGCTTCGGTGAGGATGCACTCGGGTCGCTCGAGATCGCGGCCAACGGTGGTGATCGGGCGGGGTCGACGCGCCAGCCGATCCGAGGATTTGCGCTCAACCGGCGGTCCGACCCGGGGGGGCGCGTATCGTGCGATCTGGATCTAGTCACGCCAATTCCCCAGGTCGGGGCAAATTGGATGAACTCGAGGCGATTGGATAAAGTAGCAGTCCGTGCTCGTGCCGCAGCGGAGAGAGGCGATCGATGACTGCTGAGCTGGAGAGCACCAGGCACGCGGGGTCGCGCGACGGCCTGAACGTGGCGCTCGTCCACGCGCAGCTGCGCCAGGCGATCCTCCGCGGCGACGTCCCGCCGGGGCCTGCGACCTCGCAGCTCGTCCTCGCGCGCGAGCTCGGCGCCGGGCGCACGCCGCTGCGCGAGGCGCTGCGGATGCTCCAGAGCGAAGGCCTCGTGATCTCCGAGCCGAACCGGCGCGTGCGGATCGCCGAGCTGACGATCGCCGACGCCGAGGAGCTCTACACGATGCGGATCCTGCTCGAGGCGGTAGCGGCCAGGATCACGGTGCCGGTGCTGAGCGACGGCGACATCGCCGAGCTCGAGGGATTGATGGCACAGATGGATCACCTGATGCGCGCCGGCGCCCCGATCGTCGAGCTGCACCATCAGTTTCACGCGCGCTTCGTCAAGGCCGCCGGGCCGCGCGTCGTCGCCCAGATAGCGCAGCTTTTCGATCACGCCGAGCGGTACCGTCGTGCCTTCGGCGCCGCCCGGCCGGACCACTGGAAGGCCCGCCGCGCCGAGCACCGCAAGATCCTCGACGCCGCCAAGGCCGGCGACGCCGACGCCACCACGGTCGCGATCGCAGCTCACTACCTGCGTACGGCGAAGATCGTCGCCACGGCGCTCGACCCGAGCTTCGATCTCGCGCGCCTGCGCGTCGCGATCGAGATCGTCGCCCCGTCGATCGTCGACGAGGTTTGAGGCGGCCCTAGGCCTCGGCCGTCGTCAGGTAGCTGCAGAAGAGGTTCTCGGGGACGTACTTGCGCGCAGCGCTTCGAGACTCTGCTCGTTCGCGTCGCTGAGGTAGCGCGCCGAGCGCCTGACATGGTTCTCGTGGCGAGCTGGATGCCCTTCGAGAGCGGTTCGAGGCGCCGCATCTGCTCGGCCGGCCAGGCGAGGAACTTCTCATCCTGGGCCGGGTCATGCGAGCCGGAGAAGGCGGCGATCTAGGCTTGCGCAGATTCCACGCCGCGGCCTGGCGCGCCGCCTCGTAGCCGGCCTCGCCGCGCATCAACATCGTGCCCGAGAGCTCCACTGCCTACCTCCTCGACGGGGCGGCGCGCAAGCGCCCAGCCTTAGATACAGTCTGGCTAACTGTATCCCGTCGGTCCGCTAGCCGGCGGCGCGCAGCACGCGCAGCGCGGCCTCGACGCGGACCAACTCGTCGAGCATCGCGGTGCTCGCTTTCTCCATCACCTCGTTTGCCTCGATCGCGCCATCGTCGTCGAGGAAGCCGTGGACGAACGGGATCGAAACGGCTTCGCTCAGCGCGAACATCTTCAATGTCGTGACGACCTGCTTGAGCTGCTGCACCGAGCGTGTTCCAGCCGAGATACCGCCGTATGAGACAAAGCCGACAGGCTTGTAGGCCCACTCGAAGTGGAGGAAGTCGATCGCGTTCTTGATCGTCGCCGGCATCCCGTAGTTGTATTCGGGCAGCACGATCGCGAACGCGTCTGCCGCGGCTACCCGCGCGCTCCAGTCCCTGGTGTGCTGCTGGGTGTACTGCTGTAGGCGTGGGTGGTTCGGCTCGTCGACGAACGGAAGATTGATCTCGGCGAGGTCGGCGACGTCGATCTCGAACTCGCCGTGGTCGCGCGCGCGTTCGGTGAACCACCGGGCGACCGGTAGCCCGACGCGGCCGGGGCGGGTCGAGGCGATGATGATCTGGAGCGTTGGCATCGGTTGATCGGCCTTTCCTTGCTGGTCGTGGGGATCTTATGCAGGTAGCTCGACCGGCTACGACGCCGGGCTGATCCAGCAGCGCCACCGCTCGACAAGGCTGAATCCGAGCGTCTCGTATACCCCGACTCCGATCGGCGATGACTGTAGCCAGGCGGTATGCGCGCCGCGGGCGAAGCCGTCCTGGACCGCTCTAGCCGTGATTGCTGCGCCGTGGCCACGACGGCGATGGTCCTCGAGTGTCGCGACGTTGAAGATCGCCAGGTGCTGATCGATCAGGATCGCCAGGCAGGTTGCGACCGCAACGCCGTCGAGTTCACCGACGTAGCAACTGACTTCGGGCAGCGACAGCACCGACGGACCGGAGACGTGTGCCAGCAGTTCGGTGGGGATGCCGAAGGCCTCGGCGCCGATCCGTGCATGGAGCTCGGCCTCCGCGGGCTCGATCTCGCGCAGCGCGAGGACGCTGACGGCGAGCGCCGGCGCGACTGTGGCTCGCTGCAGCGCCATCAGCGGCGTTTCGTGGTGCAGCGTCAGCCGGGTGGACTCAGCGACGCCGATCAGCTCCGGGCCAATGCTGGGGCGCAGCTGGACGTTGTGCGGCAGGCCCGACGCGGCGACTTCGTCAAGCATTTCGGCGACCCGCACCGGGTCAGCCTCCGCATCCAGCACCATGACGCCGTTCATCATCGCGACGGGAACGCCGCAGACGCCGGCGACGGCGCCGGGGATCTCGCTCGCCCACGCCCCGGGGATCGCGCCGACGAGTCGCTGCCAGGTCGCGGCAATCGCCGCAACGAGCTCGGTGTGGGGATCCTCGCGCGGGCCTATACCGGCGATTATCGCGAGGTTCTAGGCTGCGGCGGCGGGGTGATCGACGCGGTAGATCGCGTCGGTGATCGGCGCGACCTCGCGCCAGCGGTGGAACGCATCCACGACCTGCGGGTCGAATTGCGTCCCGCTGCCGGAGTCGATCTCGTGGATCGCCTCGGCCTCGCTCAGCGCGTCGCGATACGGTCGGTTCGTTACGAGGGCGTCATAGACGTCGGCGACGGCGACGATCCGCGCGGCGATCGGGATGTCCTCGCCCGCGAGCCCGTCGGGGTAGCCGCTGCCGTCCCAGCGCTCGTGGTGGTGTCGTGCGATCGTCGCGGCCATCGCGATCGTCTCGCTGTGCGTCACCGTCCCGAACATCTGCGACCCGACGGTGGTGTGGGTGCGCATCACCTCGATCTCGTCGGCTGTCAGCGGTCCCGGCTTGCGCAGGATGCCGTCGGGGATCACGATCTTGCCGACGTCGTGGAGCGCTGCTGTCTCGCGGATCAGCGCTGCAAACTGCGATCCGAGGCCCAGCGCTTCGGCGATCCGTCGGGCGAGAGCGCCGACGCGCGTCGCGTGCTCGTAGTCGTGTGAGTCGCGGCTCTCGGCGATGTGCGCGAGGCGCTCGAGGTTCTCGAAGCCCGAGCGCTCCAGCTCGTAGCGCAGGTGCTGCTGCAACCAGCGAGCCTCGAGCAGGTTGCGCGTCCGCATCAGGACCTCGACTGTGTCGATTGGCTTGACGATGAAATCCCGGGCCCCCATCTGCAGGGCGCGGCGGCGAACCTTGATGTCGCTGTCTGCCGTGATCACGCAGACCGGCAGCATGTCCGGTCCGCGAACCTGCGGTGCCAGCGCTGCGAGGACCTCGAAGCCATCGCGGGCAGGCATGTGCAGATCCAGGAAAACCAGGTCTGGCGGGTGCTTCGCGAGCTCGTCCTCGACGGTGTTCGGGTCGGTGATGCAGACGACGTTCTCGTAGCCCGCGGACGCGAGCACCGTCGCAAGAAGCGTTAGGTTCACGCTCGTGTCGTCCACGGCGATGATCTGCATTTTTCCTAGCTCAGCGTGCATAACGTGTCACCTATTCAAGATCGGCACCAGGCTGCCACGCTTGAGTGTTCGGGTGATGCTCGCAAAATGGTAGCTCGGTCGGCAACCCGCACCTATTCGTTGTCCGGCAAGGCGAATCCTCGCCAAGACAGCAATATCGGGCGATTTGACGAGAATCCTGCGCGCCCTGTCTTCCGGGCGCTAGATTCCACGGCCGAGAGGGACTCGGCCGTGACGTCCGATCTGCAAGGGGGACAAATGACCCAAAAGCTTTACACGCTCGTCGCCGTTGCAGCCGCGAGCGGCGCGCTGATCGCAGGCTGCGGCGGCGGGTCGACCCCGGCGAAGACAACGCCGGCGAAGACGACGCCGGCGAAGACAACCCCCGCCAAGACGACCCCGGCGCCGACGCCGACGGCGAGCACGGCGCCATCATCGATCCCGTCGGCCGAGATCAAGGTTGCCGCGAAGGCCTGCCTGGCTGAGATCTCGCACCTCCCGTCGACCTTCGGCGTCGCCGCGAAAACCGACGCCACGAACGTCTGCAACGATCTCGCGAGCGGCAATCTCGCCGCGGCGCGCACTGACGCCGATAAGTACTGCGGCGCCCTGATCGCGGCGCTGCCGTCGTCCTACAAGCCCGAAGCCGAGGCAGCCTGCAGCGCGGTCAAGAAGGACTTCTAGAGCCCGAGCCCGGTGCGGATCCGCCGCCGCGCGGGTCCGCGCACGCCGGCCTGCAAGCCGCGCTAGCCGAAGCGGCCGGTGACGTAGTCCTCGGTCCGCTTGTCCGAAGGCCGCGTGAACAGGTTGGCGGTGTCGTCGTACTCGACGAGGACCCCTGTCCGGCGGCCCTCCTGGACGTCGAGGCTGAAGAATGCGGTCCGCTCGGCGACGCGCGCTGCCTGCTGCATGTTGTGCGTGACGATGACGAGCGTGTACTGGGTCTTCAGCTCGTGCATCAGATCCTCGATCGCCCCGGTTGAGATCGGGTCGAGCGCCGAGCAGGGCTCGTCGAGCAGCAGCACGTCGGGCTCGATCGCGATTGAGCGGGCGATGCACAGGCGCTGCTGCTGGCCGCCGGACATCCCGAGTGCGCTTGTTTTCAGGCGATCCTTGACCTCGTCCCAGAGGGCGGCGCCGCGGAGCGCCCGCTCGACCCGCTCGTCCAGCCCGTCCTTCATTCCCAGGAGCCGCGGCGCCCAGGCGATGTTGTCGTAGATCGACTTCGGGAACGGGTTCGGGCGCTGGAAGACCATCCCGATACGCCGGCGTACCTCGACCGGGTCGACTCCTGACGCGTAGAGGTCGTTGCCGTGATAGGTGCAGCTGCCTGTCAGCCGGAAGATCGAAACGGAGTCGTTCATCCGGTTCAGACTGCGCAGGATCGTGCTCTTGCCGCAACCGGATGGCCCGATCAGTGCGGTTATCTGCTTGGCGTAGATTTCTAGCGTCACGCCGGCGACCGCGAGCGAATTACCGTAGTAGACGTTCACGTCGTTGAGGTCAAAGACGACCTCGCGCGTGCCCGGCGCTTGCGGTGCGCTCTGGGCCACCTCGATCGCCAGGGGCGCCGCGACCGGGCTTGTCGCGGCTTCGGTCTCGGACCGGGGCTCGTCCATCACTGGGTCAGGGCTCCTCGTCGGGGTGGTGTCGCTCACCTGCTCATCATCCTACGGTTGCGACGGCTTTGTAAGGTTCGGGCGACAAGGTTCAGGACCAGTACGAAGAAGATCATCACCAGCGCTGCTCCCCAGGCCCGCGCGATGTTCGCGGCGCCACCCTCCTCGCTGAAGTTGAAGATGTCGTAGGGGATGTTGTTGAGCGGCTGGCTGAAGATGCTGAAGCTTGTCGTGCTCGTATTCGCCAGACTCGATAGCAGCAGTACCGGCGCAGTCTCGCCGCCGGCGCGGGCCACTGCGAGAATCGTCCCGGTGATGACGCCGCCGAGAGCTCCCGGTATCACGATGCCGATCGTCGTGCGCCAGCGGCTGATGCCGAGCGCGTGTGAAGCGTCGCGCAGCTCCTTTGGCACCAGCAGCAGCGATTCGCTGGTCGTGCGGGCGATCAGCGGCATCATGATGATCGCCAGCGCGAACGACACGTATACGCCGGCCTGTCCGTTTCCGACGACGAGCAGCCCGTAGAGGAAGAGCGCGATCACGATCGAGGGCAGGCCGTAGAGCAGGTCGAGCGCGAGTCGGATCGAGCCTGCAACTCGAGGCGAGGCGAACTCGGTCAGGAAGACAGCGATCAGCAGTCCGAACGGCAGGGCGATCGCAGTCGCCACGGCGACCATCATTGCGGTCCCGATTATCGCGTTGCCGATGCCGCCCCCGACGGCGCTGACGCCGAACGTCGTCGGGGCGTTCTGCGTCAGGAACGACCAGCTGATCGCGCTCGCGCCACGCTGCACGATCGAAAAGACGACCCAGATCAGCAGCGCAACCGCCATCGCCGCGGCAAGCGTGCAGCCGTAGCGCATGAACCGATCGGTTGCGCGCCGCCGGCGCAGGTTACCCGTCGGCGTGAGTGGTCGCGTGTGGTCGATCGCCGCCATCAGAGTTCGTCCACCGCCACGGCCGCGGCACCGCTCGTGACGTCTGGAAGCCGGTAGTAGCGGACGATCGCCTGCGCCGCGAGGTTCACGATCAGCTCCATCACGAGCAGGATCACGCCGAGGTAGAAGATCGACGCTGTCTCCAGTGGCGTGCTGTTGTCGGTCGCGTGGAGCGCCATGTTCGAGGCCAGCGTGGCGCCGTTTGCGAATTGGTTCAGCGGGATCTGGTAGACCATGCCGATCACCTGGACGACCGCGATCGCCTCGCCGATCGCGCGGCTGGCGCCGAGGATGCAGGCCGAGGCGATTCCTGGCCGCATCGAGCCGAGCACGACGCCGCGGACCATCTCCCAGCGCGTCGCGCCAAGCGCTAGGGCCCCGTCCTTGAGCTCGCTCGGCACCGTCAGGAAGAGGTCGCGTGTGATCGCGGCGATGATCGGCAGCGCCATGATCGCGAGGATCAGGATCGCTGTGAAGATCCCGGCGCCGCTGAGCGATGGCGAGCCAAACAGTGGGATCCAGCCGAGCACGTTGTGGAGCGCCGGCTCGATCGTCGAGCGCATGATCGGGTCGAGCACGACAATGCCCCAGAGGCCGATGATGACGCTGGGGACCGCTGCAAGCAGCTCGACCAGCGGCCCGATGATCGCGGCGGTGCGGCCCGAGGTGAGCAGGCTCAGGTAGAGGCCGATCGCGATCCCGAGCGGGCCGGCGATCAGCAGGGCGCCGACCGACGTAACGGCGGTGCCGTAGATCATCGTCGCCGCGCCGAAGACGTCGGTGCCATTCCATGTCTGGTGGCCGAGGAAGCCGAGGCCGAGCTTGGAGATCGCCGGGCTCGCGCTGTCGACGACCTGGTAGATGATCAGCCCGATGATCACGACAGCGATCACCGACGCGCCCGCTGTGAGTCCGACGAGCGCTCGATCGCCGAGCCTGTCGGACATGCGTCGGCGGGACTGGAGCGGCGTCGGCGCGGCTGCAGCGGAGGCGTTCACGGCGCGCAGCCTAGCCGGTAGCAGACGATCCGCAGGGCTTGGCGACAGAACTTCACAACTTGATAACGCACAGGTCACTAGTTCGTAACCGGTGGCGGGCGCGCTCCAGTGATGCTGCCTTCAAGAGAGCGAGGCGCTCTCGTTTATAGCACCCTATGAGGAGGCACTCGCAGATGAAACATCTTGCCGCCAAGCTCGCCCTTCTCGGCGTAGCGGCTGCAGTTACTTTGGGGACCGTCGCCGGTACGGCGTCGGCATCGTTCTCGCTCAAGGGCGCCGGCTCGACGCTGATCCAGCCGATGCTCGCAAACGTCTGGATTCCGGACTTCCAGTCCGCCAACAGCGGCGACAGCATTGCCTACGGCGGTGGCGGCTCGACGACGGGCATCAACGACATCACCGCGAACAGCGTCAACTTCGGCGCATCTGATGCGCCAATGACCTCGTCGCAGCAGGCGGCGTGCGCCAAGTGCGTCCAGATTCCGTGGGCGCTCTCGGCGACGGGTCCGGTGTTCAACATCAATGGGGTCACCAGCCTGAACCTGTCGGGCCCAGTGCTCGGCGGGATCTACAGCGGGACGATCACGAAGTGGAACGACCCGGCGATTGCGGCGCTCAACAAGGGCGTCTCGCTGCCCAGCGCACCGATCGCCGTGTTCTGGCGCAGTGACGGCTCAGGCGACACGTTCGTCTTCGAGTCATTCCTCGCTGCCACGGATCCGGCGTACAAGACCTACCTCGGGACCAAGAGCGCGGTCCCGTCGACGACATCGATCTTCGCCGCCGGGACAGGCGAGAAGAGCAACTCGGGTGTCGCCTCGGCGGTCTCGAGCACGCCCGACTCGATCGGCTACGTCTCGACGTTCTACGCTCGCGATGCAAACCTGCATGGCGCCGCGGTCGAAAATGAGTCCGGCAAGTTCGTCAAGCCCTACCCGTCGAGCATGACCGCCGCGGCCGATCTCGTGCCGTCGTCGCAGCTTGGCTCGTCGGCTGACGGCACGGAGCCGGTGATCGCCAACGACGTTGTCGCAGCCGGCGGTTACAAGCCGAAGAAGGTCAAGAAGGGCAAGAAGGCACCGAAGCCGACGAAGACGGATTTGGAGAAGCTGGCCGCATATCCGCTCTCGACGTTCACGGACGTAATTGTTCGCAACGACGGCTCGGATGTGACGGACCTGCAGACCTTCATCGAGTTCTGCCTCAGCACCGCCGAGCAGGCAAAGGGTCCGACGCAGTCGTTTGCGCCGCTGCCCGCGGCGGTGGACAAGTTCGACCTCGCGCAGGTGAAAGCGCTGTAGCGCAGGCAGTCAGAGCCAAGCGCCCAAAGGCGCACGGCAAGGGGCGCGATCGGCGAATGCCGGTCGCGCCCTTTTGTTTGGCCGTGCGCGTCGCCAGCTGATCGAAACGGCGGAGAGTCCCAGTCCTTGGACTCGGGCAGGCTCCGCGACCAGCGCTCGCTAGCCCGGCGTCACGACGTAGACGACAGTCGAGTCCGAAGGCACGCTTGCGCTGATCGTGTTGCTCGTCGTCGACGTCGCGCCGGTCCAGACGTTCGCAAGCGTGTAGCTCGTGGCGCCCGACAGGAGCGCTTGGGCCGAGGTCGAGATCGTCAACGTGCTCGGGCCGAGGTTGAGGAAGGCGATCGCAACCCTGCCGTTCGCGAGCGACTTGACCCAGGCCTCGCCATTCTGCGAGGCCGGCGAGCTCGTGACTGCGGACGGCTGTACCTGCAGCGCCTGGTGACCGAGCTTGTCCTGGTTGATCGCGATCATCTGCGGGTTGCTGATCGTCGCCAGGCTCGCCGGGGACAGCGTCGAGAGGTTGACGCTGACCATCAGCGGCGCGTCGAGCATCGCCCACATGCTGAACTGTGTGCGGAACTGGGCATCGGTCAGACCGAGGTTCGGCCCGAGGTAGTCCGGGTCGTTCCAGTGCCCGGGTCCTGCCGCGAGCGGCTCGGTCGCGTCGGCGTCGAGGTTGCGCACCACCGCATTCCAGGTGATCCCGGTTGGAGCGCCGACGTCGGTGTCGGTCCGCCAGCTGTTGCCGACCGACGGACCGAAGGTGTATGACGTGAAGGACGAGCTCGCAAAGCCCGGGAAGCCGTTGCCGACCTGGCCCGGTTGGGGGAAGACGCAGATGTCGAGCAGCATCGGGTGATGGCTCGAGTTGTGGACGATCGCGTCGTGAATCTTGGTATAGGCGGTCTTCGGCGTCAGGTGCAGGTCATCGCCACCGCAGAAGTCGACCTTGACAGCGTCGAAGCCCCAGCGGGCGAAGGTGTTGATGTCCTGCTGGTAGTGGCCGTACATGCCCTCGTTGAGGCCACCGCAGCCGTTGATCCCGGCGTCGGTGTAGAGCCCGACCTTGAAGCCCTCGGCGTGGAGCGTTTGCGCGAGCCAGGCCATGCCGTGCGGCCACTGCGCCGGATTGACGGTGATCTCGCCGGAGCTGTTGCGGTGGCCCTGCCACCAGCCGACATCCAGCCAGATCAGCCTGTAGCCAGCCTTCTGCAGCCCGCTCGTGATCAGGTTGCTGGCCTGCTCGAGGATCGTCGCCTCGTTGTACTTCGGGCCGAACGCGAAATAGGAATCCCAGCCCATGTATGGGGTGGCGGCGAGGACCTTCGAGCTCCGCGCTCCCGCCGGCGCCGCGAGCGCCGCGGCGGCCAGCACAACGCTGGCGAGCGCCAGCGCGCCGCGCAGTGCGACTCGTCTAGCTGGCACTGCGTCTGCTGTGCCGGAGCGGAGCGAACGTGACCGATTGACGTTTGATCGTGGCGCTGATCACGCCGACGACGGTGCCGCTCACCGACAGTGTCGCCTTGAGGTGGTGATTCTTGGAGAGCAGGCTCCGTCCGGCCGCGTTCAAAGACACCTTGACCTTGACCTTGGCGCCCGGCGTGATTCGCGTCGAGCTTGCCCCGATCACGACCTTGTGCTTGCCGAGTGTCGTCAGGTGCAGCGCCACTGAGCAGTTCGACACGGCTTGAGGGGAGCAGGTGACGGTCAGGCTCACCGTTCCCGAAGACCCAGCCGATGGCTTACCGGCCGTTGTCTCGCTGATCGTTCCGAGCGTCTCAGCCGGCACCGCGACATAGCCGCTGCCAGCGCCGGCGCTGCCGCCGTCGCCGCTGATCGTCGCGTTGCAGTAGAGATGGTGGGTCTCGTCGGCGAGCGCTACGACGTATGTCCCTGCCGTCGCGCCCGCGATTGTCGTCGTGTCGCGAACCCACTTGTAGACCACTGTCAGACCGGCCGGTACGGTGACACCGAGGTTGCACGTCAGGGTGTTGCCGACGGCCGGCGTTCCGCTGATCGTCGGCGAGGCCCGCAGCGGCGCGAGCGTCGTGAAGCTCGCGTTCGCGCCGCTACCGGTCCCGTCGTTGCCGACGGCGACGATCTGGACGTCGTAGATCGTGCTCGCCGTGAGGCCGCTGACCTGCGCGGTCACCGTCTGCGGGCCGCCCGCCGGCGACGGGCTCGACGAGCACGGGACTGAAGAGCCGTACCCGGTCGAGGTGCCGTAGTTGAAGTGGCAGCTGGTGATTGTCGCGTCGCCGGGGTTGACTGTCGCGCTCAGCGTGGCTGTCGTCTGCGAGATCGCCGTCGCGGCGCCGGTCGCGACGACCGGTCCGCCGAGCGAAGCGATCGCAGCATCGCCGAGCCCGTCGACGGCCGCGCAGAGTCCCTGATCGGTGCAGGAGACGGCGTTGATCGTGTTGGCGCCGTCGGCCGCCGAGGAGACCCAGGTCGGCGCGCCGGAGGTCGGGTTGTCGCTCGCGTAGGCGGTCCCCGCATCGGTCGCGACGCACATCGCCTCGGCGGCACAGGCGACAGCATTCAGCGTGCTCGCGACCGGCGTCTCGCTCCAGGTCGCGCCTTGCGAGGAGGCGTTCGAGCTTGCCCAGGCATGGCCGGTCGAGTCGACCGCGACGCAACTGCTGGCACTCGCGCAGGAGACACCCGTAAGCGGATCACCGCTGCCGCCACCGCCGGCAACCGTCCAGCCCGGGCTCGTCGGCGTGCCGCTGGCGAGGATCCGGCCGCTGTGGTCGACAGCGACGCAGAATGAGCTTGTTGCGCAGGTGACGCCGGTCAAGTCGTTTGTCGCGTCGATCGCCGTGACCTTCGTCCAACTGCTGCCGGCGTTGGTGCTGTAGACGGCGCTGCCGCCTGCGTCGACCGCAAGGCAGAACGCGCTCGAAGGGCACGAGATGCTTGTCAGGTCGGCGGTCTCACCTGAGGCGCTCGCAGCCGACCAGCCGCCGATGCTTGCATTGCTGGTTTTGCTGATCGCGCCGCTGTCGCCGACAGCGGCGCAGAAGCTCGTCCCGGGTGCGCACGAGATCGCGAGCAGCGTGCCAGCGGCGCTGGTCGACTGCGCCGACCAGCTCCCGCCAGACCCGGGGGAGGTGTTGGTCTGCGCGGTAACACCGGCGACGGCGACGCAAAGGCTGAAGCTCGGGCACGACACGCCCGAGAGGCTCGAGCCGCCGGCCGTCGCCGCTGAGCCCCACGAAAGCGTCGGGGTGGCGCTCGCGGAGGCAGCGAACGAAAGCACGGCGGCGGCGCCGAGCGCGACCGCCGCGGCGCACCGCAGTCGGCGGCTGCCTCTGATGGGTGTGCCGTCCTTGCTCTTCACGACTTGACCCGTAACGAATCGCGTAGCGGTTTGGAGCGGTAAAGCGCAGAGGCCACCGCGCACGAGCGTAGTGGATCCCCGCGGCCTGACGCTGCGCTACCCGCCAGCGCGAATCTCTACCAGTTGATCTGCGGCGCCGGCGCTAGGCTGGCCTCGTGCTGGGCCTGATCGCGACAAATCTCACGCGCCGGCTGGGTCGCACGATCCTCACGTCGTTCGGCGTCGGGGTCGGTGTCGCGACGATCGTCGCACTGCTGTCGCTGAGTGCCGGCTTGACGCAGACCGCTGCGGGCCTCGTGCATCTGGGCGGCTCCGACCTCGGCGTATTCCAGGCCGGCGTTGCCGATCCGACGGCTTCACTCCTGCCGATCTCCGTTGTCGAGCGGCTCGACCACAACCCCGAGGTCGCCGCCGCAACGCCGCTGCTGCTGCTCGTCAGTGGCGTCAAGGGTGCACCCGCATCGATCGTGTTCGGCGCGCCGCCGAAAGGGTTCTTCCAGCGCCGGCTCGTCTTCACCCGGGGGCGACCGGCGGCTGGAGCCCAGATCGAGGTTGGCGACCGACTGGCATCGCAGCTGCGCATAAGGCCGGGAGAATCGGTCACGGTCGACGGACACAGCTTCGTTGTTGCGGGCGTCTACCACTCGGGCGTGCTGTTCGAAGATCTCGGCGCGGTTCTGGCGCTCGGCGTCGCGCAGCGGATCAGCGGCAAGCAGGGGGAGACGACGACAGTCGCTGTCGAGCTGGCTCCCGGTATCGCGCCGGCAGCCGCGAGCGCGTCCGTGCGCAGGCAGCTGCCGGGAACCCTCGTGATCGCCGACGCCGGCGAGGCGGCGCGGGCGGGAGCGAACGAGGCCCTGGTCCACAACGCGACGCTCGTGATCATCATCATCGCCCTGATCATCGGCGCGATCAGCGTCACCAACACGATGGCGATGTCGGTCCTCGAGCGCCAGGGCGAGCTTGCCCTGCTGGGCGCGATCGGCTGGGGCGGCTCCCGCGTCGCGACGCTGATCGTCGGCGAGGGGATCGGTGTCAGCCTGCTCGGCGCCGCGCTCGGGCTCCTGCTCGGCGTCATCGGCAGTCAACTGCTCGTCGACGCGATGGGCGTCGGGGCCTACGTCTCGCCGTCGATCACCGCCTGGGGGCTCGGGCGCGGCCTGCTCGTCGGCGTCGGGATCGGCGTCCTCGGCGGGATCTACCCGGCCTGGCGCGTCACGCGAATGCCCCTCCTGAAGGGGCTCGCGCGGGCCTAGCCGAAGTGGCCCCAGTGGGTCGCCACGATCAGCAGCACGCCTGCGACCGCGAGCGCTCCGCCGCCAACGACCATCCGCAGCGTCTTGAACCGCATCTGCGGCGGCGATCCAGATCCCCGCGATCACGCTCAGCAGGAAGCCGACCTCGGCGACCGTCCTGCCGGCCTGCACCGAGAGTGCGAGCACCAGCGGCATTGATCGCGTCTAGCCGCGGACGCGCCCGTCGGTCACGGACACCATCCGGTCGGCGCGCTCCCCGACCTGCGGGTCGTAGCTGACGATGATCAGCGTCATGCCACGGCGCGCCCTCACCTCGCTCAGCAGGTCGAGGATCCGCTGCGATGTTGTCGAGTCAACAGCGCCGGTCGGCTCGTCGGCGAGCAGCAGCCGCGGCTCGTTCGCGAGCGCGCGCGCAAGCGCGACGCGCTGGCGCTCGCCACCGGAGAGCTCGGCGGGCAGGTGCTCGGCGCGGTCGGCGAGCCCAACCTCCTCGAGCAGCTCAAGCGCGCGTCGTCGCCGCTCGGTGCGGCCGATTCCGGCACCGAGCAGCGCCACCTCGATGTTGCTGCGGGCAACGAGGCTGCTCAGCAGGAAATGCTGCTGGAAGACGAACCCGACGAGCTCGCGCCGGTGGCGCGGCGCGCCCGGCTCACGCCAGATCTCCCTGCCGTCGATTAGCACCTGTCCGCTGGTCGGCTGCTCGAGGCCGCCGATCAGGTTGAGCAGCGTGCTCTTGCCCGAGCCGGAGCGACCGGTGATCGCCAGCATCTCGCCCGGCTTTGCATGCAGGCTCGCATCGACGAGCGCGTCAACCGAGCCGTAGCGCCGGTTGGCGTGCTCGACGAGGACCTCAGCACCTGGCCGCGCACCGCGAACGTCTGCTTCGGGCGTCCGCTCGCGCGCGCCGCGAGTCACTTCTTCGAGTCGATCGGCCAATCGAGCCGCACCGTGTTGGCGCCCGAGCTGACCACGACCTGGAGCGTCAGCGCTTGGCCTTCGGAGTCCGGCGGGAAGACCAGGATGTCGCTGAACTGACCGGTGAAGGCGAAGTGCTTGTTCGAACGCGGGTACTGGGTCGCGACAACGATGCTACCGAATAGGAACTGGTATTCGGCGCTCGCCCGAGCGGGCTTTCCCGCCAGCGTCGCCGTCACCTTCAGCGGCCATTTCGCGTTGATCACCGGGGTGTGAGTGCTCGCGACGATGCCGGCACGCAGGGGGCCGGCGCTCGCGCTGCAGGTTGCTCCCGGCTTGATCTTGTTGCAGTTGGCGGTGACGCTGGCTGCCAGCGCGCTGTCGCACAGCGCCAGCAGCGCAACAGCCGCCGCGGTGGCGCTCAGAACTCGTTTGCTCGCATTCATCTCGCAGCTGCCTCCTCCCCCAAAGAGTGGTTGCGCGATCAACTATTGATGATACGCCTCGCTCAAGGGGCTCCGGCAGCAGCCTCCGCTTCGCTCAGACGGCGCTCGAAGAGGTCGAGACCGCGGTCCCAGAAGCCGGGGTCGCTGAGATCGACGCCGACGAGCATGCCGAGCTCCTCGGGGCTGCGCGAGCTGCCACTCGCGAGCAGTTCGATGATCTGCTCCTCGAAGCCGGCGCCGGCCTCGAGGTAGCGCTCATAGACAGACAGCGCGAGCAGCTGGCCGTAGGCGTAGGCGTAGACGTAGCCGGGCGAACCGATGAAATGGGGGATGTAGGACCACCAGGTGTGGTAGCCCTCGCTGAGCTCGACGGCATCGCCGAGCAGGTCGCTCTGGCTCTCGGCCCACAGCTCGCCGAAGCGCGCCACCGACAGCTCGCCGGCCTCGCGTCGCTCGGTGTGGACGCGATCCTCGAACTGGTTCATCGCCACCTGACGAAAGACGGTGGCGATCGCGTCTTCGATGTTCTCGGCCAGCAGCCCCAGGCGCGCCTCCGGGCTCGGCGATACCTCGAGCAGGCGCCCGAAGGTCAGCGTCTCACCGAAGACCGATGCGGTCTCGGCCAGCGTCAACGGCGTCCCGTAATGGAAGATGCCCTGACGGGCCATCAATGCGTCGTGGATGCCGTGGCCGAGCTCGTGGGCCAGCGTCAGGACGTCCCGCCGCCGACTCGTGTAGTTGAGCAGCACATAGGGGTGGACCGAGGGGACGGTGCCGGCGCAGAAGGCGCCGCCGCGCTTGCCCGGCGCCGGCGGCGCGTCGATCCACTGCTCGTCGAAGAAACGCTCGACGATGTCTCCGACCCGCGGCGAGAACGCGGTGTAGACCTCGAGCACAAGATCGCGCGCCTGCGCCCACGGCACCTCGACCTCGTCGCTCGAGAGCGGCGCCACGCGGTCGTAGTCGGCGAGCCTGTCGATGCCGAGCAACTTCGCCTTCAGGCGATACCAGCGCCGCGGCAGCTCGTATCGATTTCGCACCGCGGCGATCAGCGCGGCGACCGATTCGTCACTCGCCTCATTCGCGAGGTTGCGCGCAGCGAGCCAGCTTGGATAAGAGCGCAGGCGGTCGTCGGTCGCCTTGTCGGCGAGTAGCGTGTTGAAGATGTAGGCGCGCGTGCGAAGGCCGGGCTCGAGCGCTCGCGTCACCGCGTCGGCGGCGTCGCGACGCACTTCACGCGAGGGTGCTTGGAGGCGGCTGAGAGCGACGTCGAGCGTCTGCGGGCCGTCGAGCTCGACCTCGATCGCAGCTGTCTGCTCCTCGAACAGCCGCGTCCAGGCCGAGCGTGAGCTCAGCGCCTTCTCGGTCAAGATCAGCTCCTCGGGTTCGGAGAGCAGGTGCGGCCTGTAGCGGCGTGCAGTTCGCAGATGATGGCGGCAGAAGTCGAGCCCATCGCCTTCGAGCAGCGCCGTCGCGCGCTCGTCATCGAGCGCCGCCCACTCGAGATCGAAGAACACGAGCAGCGTCTCCAGTGCCGTCCCGCGCTCCTGTGCTCGCTGCATCAGGGCGCCGCGCTCCGGGTCCGCCGTGTCGGTCGCGAAGCTCAGGCCTGCGTAGGAGCCGGCGCGGCCCGCAAGCTCGTAGATCGCGCCGAGCTCCGTCATTGCCTCGACGAGCCCGCTCGAGTCGATCGTGTCGAGCGTGCCGCGGTAGCGCTCCGCGAAGCGTCCGGCGCGTTCGAGGGCTTCGTCGAGCAGCGCGTCAACCCGTTCGGGGCCACCGCCGTCGAGCAGGTCGGCGAGGTTCCAGTGGACCTCTTCGTGCGAAAGCGTTGTGCTCATGCCGATCTCCCCCAGCATAAACGGGCCGCGACGGTGCAGCCCGGGAACCTGTCCGTCCGGTCGCGTTGGTCTGATGTGTCCGGGTCGAACTCCGAGCACCGGGAGGTGGTGATGGCGGTTATTCCGACGACGGCTACTGCGAGCGAGCAGGCGCGGGCGCAGGCCTTCGTGGATCTCGGCTTCGATACGACGCAGGCATTGATGCTTGCTGCGACCCGGGGCGCGGGCGAGCATGTCGAACTCGATTCGGTGCGCCGCCTGCTCGATGCGGGCTGCCCGCACGAGTTGGCGCTGCGAATCGTCGTCTAGCGCCGACCGGTTCGCTGACCCTGCGTCAGCTGACGGCGCCGGCCGCTGAACTACCGGCAGCCGGCTAGTTGCGGCGCGCCTCCCAGGAAAAGCCGCGCACCGCGAGGACGGCACCGACAACCGCCCAGATGCCGATCACCGCGAGCGCGGTCAGGTGCTTGCCAATCCCGCCGTGATCGGCGACGAGGCCACCCGTCAGGCCGTTGATCAGTGGCTCGAGGGGTAGTGCCTGGGCGATATCACGCAGGAAGCCGGGCACGTGCTTGACATCGAAGAAAACGCCGGAGACCAGGATCACCGGCACGAAGACGCCGTTGATGACTGCGGGGGCCGCGTCAAAGGTCGGGATCGCGTGCGACAGCGCCACGCCGAGCAGCGCGAACGCGCCGACACCGGCGACGACGAAGACGATCAGCGTCAGCGGCTGCGACGGCCAGCCGAGATTGAAGAACACGCGCCCGGCGAGGACGACGATCGCGATCTGGATCGCCGTGTTGGTGACAGCGTTGAGGGCAAGGCCGCCGAGGTAGACGCCGCTCGGCAGCGGCGTTCCGCGGATCCGCTTGAGGACGCCTTGCTCGCGCAGGAAGGTCAGGTTGTAAGCGAGCGCCGTGAAGGTCGTCGACATCACGCTCATCCCCGCGATTCCTGGAACGATCACGTCGAGCTCGCTCTGGTGGCCGTTGACGATCGCCCCGAACAGAGCGAGGAAGATCAACGGCAGCAGGAAGTTGAAGAACGCAGCGCTGCGGTTGCGCCAGAACAGCCGGCGCTCGAAGCGGTATTGCCGCCACAGCGCCGCGATGTCGCTAGGCATCCGCGGTCAGCTCCAGGTAGACGTCCTCGAGGCTGGGGCGCGTCACCGACAACGCGCGCAGCGGCTCGCCGCGCTCGAGCGCCGCCCCGGTCAGCTCGTGCAACAACCTTGTCGGGTCGTCCGTCTCGATGACGGTCGGCTCACCGTCGCCGTTGGCGTAAGCGACGCGATAGCGCGAGCCGCCGCCCACGCCGAGCTCGCTCGGGGAGCCCTCGGCGAGGATCCGCCCGCCCTTGATGATCGCCACCCGGTCGGCGAGCTCCTGCGCCTCATCGAGGTAGTGCGTCGTCAGGAGCACTGTCTTGCCGAGCTCGCGCAGCGAGCGGATCGTCTGCCAGGCGCCGCGACGCGCCGCCGGATCGAAGCCCGTCGTGGGCTCGTCGAGGAAGATCAGCTCGGGGTCGCCGATCAATGCCAGCGCCAGGTCGAGGCGCCGGCGCTGTCCGCCCGAGAGCGTGCGCGTGCGCTCGTCGCGCTTCTCGCTGAGGCCTGCAAGCTCGATCACCTCGTCGACATCGCGCGGATGGGGATAGAAGCTGGCGAAATGGGCGACCACTTCGCCAACCGTCGCGTGGCTGTAGATGCCGCTGCTCTGCAGCACGATTCCGACGCGCGCCCGCAGCTCGCGCGTTCGCTGGCCGGGGTCGAACCCGAGCACACTGACCTCACCCGAGCTGCGCCGGCGATAGCCCTCGAGGATCTCGACGGTGCTCGTCTTGCCGGCGCCGTTGGGTCCGAGCAGGCCGTATATCTCCCCGCGAGCGACCTGGAAGTCGATCCCTCGCACCGCATCCAGCTCGCCGTAGCTCTTGCGTAGGTCACGGACCTCGATCGCAGGCTGTGTGCTCGCCATCGCGGCGCATCATGTCAAGATCAGGACGCGGCGCCGCTCTGCCGCAGCGCCGATGAGAGCCTCAAACCGCCAGCCGAAGGCGCGCCGTACCGCCGCGGCGTTGACCGTGGCGCTGTCTGCTGTGCTGCTGCTGGCCGGTTGCGGCGGCTCGTCGGCGCCGCGTGAGCGTGAGCAAATCCGGGCCGTCATCTCGAGCTTCCTCGACGCGCTCGCGCACGGCAACGGGACCGTCGCCTGCGCCCACGCGACTCCCGCGGGCCAGAAAGCGATCGTCTCCGCTGTCGGCCCCGAGTTGCAGAACTTCGACATCTACGGCTGCAAGAGCGCCGTCTACGTGACCGGTGCACAGATGAAGCCGGCTTCCCGGCGCGCGCTCGAGACGGCGAGGATCGCAACGATCGCGCTCAGCGCCAGCACGGCATCGATCCCGATGTCGACGATCACGAGTCCCAACGGCAACGTCGCGATCGAGCTCGGAACGAACAAGCCGGTCCGCCTCGTCGAGTCCTACGGCGTCTGGCTGATCACTTCGCTATAGCTCGCGCCGATGATCGGCGCGCCGATCAGATCCAGTCAGCGCTGGGCGCAAAACGCCGACGCATGGCTACCAGCCGCCGCGCCACTCGGCGCTCTTCTCGCGCGCCTTGCGGGCGTCGTCACGCGCGTGCTTGCGCTTCTCGAGATGCCACTGCAGGAGGCTTGCGAATCCGATGAAGACCGGGAAGAAGACGATCAGGATGAACCCCATGAAGGTGATCGTCGAGTCGCTCGTCTCGCCGAGCAGTCCTTCGCCGCCGACGGCGAATGCGGCCGGCGTGACGACGAGCAGGCCGAGGAGGGTCGCAGCTGTCGCGAGGGTCAGGCGCCGCATCGCGCGAATCGTACCGAAGCGAGGCGCCGCCACATACCATCAAACCAATGGCCGTTTGCATCGCCTCCAACCTCGCCAAGGACATCGCCGGCGCGCCCCTGCTGCGTGGCGTTTCGTTCAAGCTCGAGCGCCGCGAGCGAATGACGATCGCCGGGCGCAACGGTGCCGGCAAGACGACGCTCCTGCGGATGCTCGCCGGCGAGGAGTCGATCGACGGCGGCGAGCTGAGCATCGGCAAGGGCGTCCGCGTCGCGCTCCATGACCAACGTCCGCCGCGCGAACGTGGCGGCTCGGTCGAGGCCTATCTGCTGTCGGGCTGCGCCGCCGAGCTCGCGATCGAGGCGCGACTCGGACGCCTCGAAGCCGAGATGGCCGGCGGCGCGAGTGACCAGGCGACGCTCGTGCGCTACGCCGCCGCGCAGGCTGAGTTCGAGCACCACGGCGGCTACCTCTGGCGCAACCGCGCCTGGGATATGGCAAACGGCCTCGGCTTCTCGCAGGCCGATCTTGCGCGCAAGCTCTCGACGCTGTCGGGCGGCGAGCTGACTCGAGCCTCGCTTGCGCGTGCCTTGGCGACTCGCCCAGGCCTGCTGCTGCTCGACGAGCCGACGAACCACCTCGATGTCGAGTCGCTCGAATGGCTGGAGCAGACGCTTGTCGCGTTCGAGGGCGCGATCGCGCTGGTCGCCCACGACCGCTGGTTCCTCGAGACGGTCGGCACCGCGGTGCTCGAGCTCGAAGCGGGTCGTAGCCGCTTCTTCCCCGGTACCTGGCACGCTTGGCGCAGGGAGCAAGCGGCGCGCGAGCTTTCGCTCGGCCGCGCGATTGAGCGCCAGGAAGCCGAGATCGCGCGCCTCGAGCGCTTCGTCGAGCGCTGGAGCGCCGGTACCCGCGCCCGCCAGGCGCAGTCGCGCAAGAAACAGCTAGACAAGATCGAGCGGATCGGGCGCGGGCCGAAGGACGGGGCATCGCTCGCCTTCAGCTTCGGCGAGGTCGAGCGCAGCGGACGCGTCGTCTTCGAGCTGGCGGACGCGCTGGTCGAGGTCGGTGAGCCTCCGTTCGCGCTGGTCGAGCACGGCGAGCTCTGGCTCGAGCGGGGTGAGCACGTCTCGCTGGTCGGCCGCAACGGCGTCGGCAAGACGACGCTGATCGACACGCTGGCCGGTCTGCGCCCGCTCGCCGCGGGCAAGCTGAGCACGGGCCACAACGTGCGGATCGGCTACCTCAGTCAGCACGCCGACGAGCTCGGCAACGAGGGAACCGTCGTTCAGGCAGCCCAGCGCGCCACCGGTCTCACGCCCGGCAAGGCGCGGGCCCTGCTTGGCCGGTTCCTGTTCAGCGGCGATGACGCGGACAAGCCGCTCGCAGGGCTCTCGGGGGGCGAGCGCCGCCGCCTATCGCTCGCGGTCCTCGTCAGCGGCGGCGCCAACGTCCTGATCCTCGACGAGCCGACGAACCACCTCGACATCGAGTCGCGGGAAGCCCTCGAAGATGCGCTCGCGGGCTTCGAGGGCGCGCTTATCCTGGTCAGCCACGATCGGGCGCTGCTCGACGCCGTCGGTACGCGAACGGTCGCCCTCGAGAACCGGCAGTTGCACTCCTACAGCGGCGGCTGGCCGGAGTACGTCCGGATTCGTGCGGAACAGGGCCCGGCTCCCGAGCGCAAGCCACGCCCGCCGGCAGGACCCACCCCAGCCCGTGCCGAGGCGCCACAGTCGAAGACGCCAGAGCCGTCCAAGAACAGGGTGCGCGAGCAGGACGCGGCGACGCGGGCAGTCGAGCAGGCCGAGGCGGCCCTCGTCGCGCTGGAAGCGGAGCTGTCAGACCCCGCTGCATGGTCGACCAAGTACGAGACGGCGAAGAACGAGGCGCGCCATACCGCTGCGCGGCGTGCGGTCGAGGCAGCGTACGCGCAGCTCGAGGCGCTGCTCTAGATTCTCTGTTGTGAAGCAAGTTCGGAACTTCGGGATCCTTGCCGTCATCGCACTGGCGATCGTCGCGATCCCGACCGCTGGGCAGGTCGCCGATCTCGTCAGTGCGCTGCTTTCGATTGTGCTCGCCGGCCTGATCGCCTACTTCGTCGCCCGGCTCTACCGCGACCGGCGGATCGACATCTATGGCCTCGGCGAGCTCGATCGCGGGATCCTCTACGCCGCGGTCGCCGGCATCATCGTCGTGCTCGCGGCGGCGCAGAACTTCGGCACGACGGCCGGCACGCTGGTCCTCGTCGCGCTGCTGGCGGCCTGCGGCGCGGGCCTCGTCCGCGTCTACCAGTCCTGGCGCAGCTACTGAGGCGACCCGCCTCTCCTGCGGGAGCCGCTCCCCTGCCTGACCTCACGCAGCAGCGCCGCAAGCTCCCCGACCAGCCCGGCGTCTACCTCTTCCACGACGCCCGCGGGCGCGTGATCTACGTCGGCAAGGCGGTCTCGGTGCGCAAGCGCGTCGCCTCGCACTTCAACGCCAAAGGCCGTACCGGCCAGCCCGGCCACGAGGCGATGATCGCTGAGATCGCCTCGATCGAGTGCGTCGTCTTCGCCAGCGAGACCGAGGCGCTGCTCGCCGAGCAGGCGTTCATCAAGCAGTACCGGCCGCGCTTCAACATCCGTTTGCGCGACGACAAGTCCTATCCCTTCATCGCCGTCTCGCTCGATGAGGACTTCCCCCGCGTCTACTTCACGCGCGAGCGCCACCGCTCCGGGCGCGCCTACTTCGGTCCGTACTCCAACGCAAAGCGCGTTCGCGACACGCTCGAGGTCCTCAGCCGGGTCTTCCTCGTGCGCTCTTGTACCGGCTCCGAGCCCGGCCGCCGCTCCGGCTCGCCCTGCCTCGACTACCACATCAAGCGCTGTGGCGCGCCCTGCGTCGGCTACGTCTCGCGCGAGGAGTACCGCCGCGGGATCGACGGTGTCGCGGAGTTCCTGCGCGGCAACTACACGGGCATCGAGCGCGAGCTTGAAGCCCGGATGCAAGCCGCCTCGGAGGCGCAGGCCTTCGAGCAGGCTGCAGTCGAGCGCAACCGCCTCGCCGCGGTGCGTTCGCTGCTCGAGCGCCAGCGCGTCGCCAACTCGGCCGTCGGCACGCTCGACGCGATCGCGGTCGCGCTCGCGGGCATTGACGCCAACGCCCAGGTCTTCCAGGTCCGCGACGGCGTGCTCTCGGACCGCCAATCCTTCTACCTCGCGAACGAAGCCGAACGCCCGCGCGATGAGGTGCTCGAGGAGTTCCTCGTCCAGTACTACGACACCGCAGCGGCGGTGCCGGCGCAGATCGTCGTCGAGGATTCGGTGTCTGGCGCTGTCGTCGAGGCTCTGTCGGCGAAGCGCGGCGGACCGGTTGAGGTCCGCGCGGCAGAGCGCGGTGAGAAGCGTCGCATCCTCGAGCTGGCTGCGCGCAATGCGCGCCTGGCTCTGGAGGAGGACCAGCTCAAAGCCGAGCGCCGCCGCGAGCATCGGGCCGAGGCGCTCGACGGGCTGCGCGCAGCGCTCGGGCTCGAGACGGTCCCGATGCGGATCGAGTGCTTCGACATCTCGAACCTGATGGGAACGCACACCGTCGCCTCGATGGTCGTCTTCGAGGCCGGTGCGCCGCGTCGCTCCGATTACCGGCGCTTTCGGATCCGTTCGCTCGATGGCCCCGACGACTTCGCGGCGATGACCGAGGTGCTCGAGCGGCGGATCGCGAACTTCGAGCGCCAGATCGACACCTCTCCGCATGAGGCCGGCTACGACCGGAGCTTTGCGACGCTGCCCAACCTGATCGTGATCGATGGCGGCCGCGGTCAGCTCAGCGCTGGCCTCGCGGCGCTCGGTCCGGCGCGCGACCGAGGGGTCGCGGTGATCTCATTGGCGAAGCGGCTCGAGGAGGTCTTCGTCCCTGGCCGGCGTGATCCGATCGTGCTCTCGCACGACGCACCCGGATTGCAGCTGCTGCAGCGAGTCCGTGATGAGGCGCATCGTTTTGCGATCACGCACCATCGGGCGCGGCGCGATCGGGCGATGACCTCCTCGCTGCTCGACGAGCTGCCGGGTGTCGGGCCGGCACGCAAGCGCGCGCTGATCAAGCACTTCGGCTCGCCGGACGGCGTGTTGAGCGCGAGCGCCGAGCAGCTGCAGTCGGTCCCCGGCCTGCCCGCCAAGGTCGGGCGCGAGCTCCACGCCCACCTCCATCGACTCGGGGCGCGCGACTGACTACGCGCGCGGCGCCCAAGTACGCAACGATCCGTAGTGATGGCAAACGAACCGTCAGCGCAGGTCGCTGAAAGCGACCGCAGCGGCGAGCGCAGCGCGCTGCAGGACCTCGTCGTGATCACCGGCTTCTCCGGGGCCGGCAAGTCGACGGCGATGAACGTCTTCGAGGACGCCGGCTACTTCTGCGTCGACAACCTGCCGCCGCGTCTGATCGGGAGCCTGATCGAGCTGTTTGCCCATGCCGGCTCGAACGTCGAACGCGCCGCAATCGTCTCCGACGTTCGCGGCGGCGAGTACTTCGAGGCGCTGCAGGCCGTCCTCGACGGCCTCGACCAGAGCGATCTGCACCACCGGGTGCTGTTCCTCGACGCGAGCGAGCGAACGCTCCACAACCGCTACCAGGAGACGCGCCGGCGCCATCCGCTCGCGCCGGCGGGCTCGATCACGGAGGGGATCGCCGCCGAGCGCGGCCAGCTCGAGGCCTTGAAGGCGCGCGCCGATCTCGTCATCGACACCAGCGAGCTCTCGGCGAGCGGGCTACGTTCGAAGATTGTCGAGGCCTTCCTCGGCCCCGAGCGAGCGACGAAGCTGGCCGTGACCTTCGCCTCGTTCGGCTTCAAGCACGGGTCGCTGCGCGACGCCGATCTCGTCTTCGACGTGCGCTTCCTCGCGAACCCGCACTACGAGTCCGAACTGCGCGCGCTGACCGGGACGGACCCGCGCGTGGTCGAGTTCATCGACCGCGACGGGCGCCTCAGCGAGCTGTACGCGCTGCTCGAGCCGCTGCTTGACTTCCTGCTCGACCAGTACGTCGCCGAAGGCAAGGCGCATCTGCTGGTGGCGATTGGCTGTACCGGCGGTCGTCACCGCTCGGTAGCCGTCGTCGAGCACCTCGCCAACCGCTACTCGCGCGCCGCCGACGTGCTCGTCCAGGTCTCGCACCGCGACGTCGCCAAACCGACCTCCGACGATTAGAGCAACGGGCGCTTAGCGCACACTCGCTGATAGCCTTCCCGCGCCACGGGGCCACATCCGGCTCGCAGCTGGCTTTCACACACACGGCGAGGAAGGCTTGGATGCCCGTACGAGTAGGAATCAACGGCTTCGGCCGGATCGGTCGCGGCGTGTTCCGCGCCGCAAAGCAGGGCGGCGCCGACATCGAATGGGTCGCCGCGAACGACCTGATGGACACCGAGACGATGGCGCACCTACTGCGTTACGACTCGCTCTTCGGTCGCTACCCGGGGACGGTCGAGGTCAAGGGTGACACGCTGGTCGTTGACGGTGAGGCGATCAAGGTCTTCGCCGAGCGCGACCCGGCTGCGCTCAAGTGGGGCGAGCTCGGCGTCGACGTCGTGATCGAGTCGACCGGCCTGTTCACCGGGCGCGAGGCGGCGGCGAAGCACCTCGACGGCGGCGCGCGCAAGGTCGTGATCTCCGCTCCGGCGACCGGTGAGGACATCACCGTCGTGCTTGGCGTGAACTTCGACAAGTACGACAGGGATGCGCACCACGTGATCTCGAACGCGTCGTGCACGACCAACTGCCTTGCACCGATGGCAAAGGTGCTGCACGAGACGGTCGGCATCAAGCACGGCCTGATGACGACGATCCATGCCTACACCGCCGATCAGCGCCTCCAGGATGCGCCGCACAAGGACCTCCGCCGTGCTCGGGCCGCCGCCGTCAACCTTGTGCCCGCCTCAAGCGGCGCCGCGAAGGCGATCGGTCTCGTGCTGCCGGAGCTCGCCGGCAAGCTGAACGGCTTTGCCGTGCGCGCGCCGGTGCCGGTCGGTTCGCTCGTCGACCTGACATTCGAGGCGGGGCGCGAGACGAGCGCCGAGGAGATCAATGCCGCGCTGCGCGACCGCGCCGACAGCGGCGAGCTCGCCGGAATCATGGCCTACACCGAGGATCCGATCGTCTCGAGCGACATCGTCGGAAACGCGTTCTCCTCGATCGTCGATGGCGGGCTGACGAGCGTGGTCGACGGGACCCTCGTCAAGGCACTCAGCTGGTATGACAACGAGTGGGGCTACTCGAACCGCGTGGCCGATCTCGCAGTACGGATCTAGCCGTGCGTTCCCTCGCCGAGGTCGAGGTCGAGGGCCGACGGGTGCTGGTGCGGGTCGATTTCAACGTTCCGCTGCGCGACGGCGAGATAACCGACGACACGCGGATCCGCGCGGCCCTGCCGACGATCGAACTGCTGCGCGAGCGCGGCGCCCGGATCATCCTCGTCTCGCACCTGGGTCGGCCGAAGGGTCGGGACGCAACGCTCTCCCTGCGCCCAGTGGCCGATCGTCTGGCTGAGCTCACCGGCACACCGGTGGCTTTCGCGGGCGATGTCGTTGGGGAGGACGCCCGCGCGAAGGTCGCGGCGCTCGAGCCGGGGCAGATCGTGCTGCTCGAGAACATCCGCTTCGAGCCTGGGGAGACGAAAAACGATCCTGAGCTCGCCGCGAAGCTCGGCGAGTTCGCCGACGTCTACGTCAACGACGCCTTCGGCTCGGCCCACCGCGCGCACGCCTCGACCGAGGGCATCACCCACCACGTTGCCGACTGTGCCGCGGGACTCCTGCTCGAGCGCGAGGTATCGGTGTTGAGCGCGATCCTCGCGGCCCCCGAGCGACCGCTTGTCGCGGTGCTCGGCGGCTCCAAGGTCACCGACAAGATCGCGGTGATCGAGCGCTTCCTCGACCTTGCGGACCGCGTTTTGATCGCCGGCGCGATGTGCTTTCCGTTCCTCAAGATCCAGGGACACGATGTCGGTGCTTCGCTCTGCGAAGCGGAGGGCCTCGAGCCGGCGCGGGCCGCGCTCGAGCGCGGCGCCGAGAAGCTGGCGCTGCCGCTCGATCTTGGGATCGCCGAGCACTATTCCCCCGACGCACCGCGTCGCGATCTCGACGGCCTTGACGTGCCCGACGGCTGGATGGGCCTCGACATCGGCCCGCGGACAGCCAAGCGCTACGGCGAGCTGATCGCCGGGGCGGGCACCGTCTTCTGGAACGGGCCGATGGGGGTCTTCGAGTTTGCTGCCTTCGCCTCCGGCACTCGCGCCGTGGCGGAGGCAGTCGCTGCGGCGCCGGGCACAACTGTGGTCGGCGGCGGCGACTCGGCGGCGGCACTGACCCAGTTCGGCCTCGCCGAGCGGGTCACGCACCTCTCGACCGGTGGCGGCGCGACGCTCGAGCTGATCGAAGGTCGCGAGCTGCCCGGTGTCGTCGCCCTCGAGCAGGCGCGCCGATGAGTCGCACGCCGTTGATCGCCGGCAACTGGAAGATGCACAAGACCGTCGCCGAAGCCGAGCAGCTGATCCAAGCGCTGCTCCCGCGCGTCTCGACGTTCGACGGCGTCGAGATCGCGATCTGTCCACCGTTCACGGCGCTCGGCGCGATGGTCGACAGCGCCCGCGGCTCGCGCGTCGAGGTCTATGCGCAGAACATGCACGAGGCCGAGCAAGGCGCATTCACCGGCGAGGTGTCGGCGAGCATGCTGGTCGAGCTGGACGTGTCTGGGGTGATCCTTGGCCATTCCGAGCGACGCGCGATGTTCGCAGAGACAGATCCGAAGCTGGCCCAGAAATTGCCCGCCGCGCTTGCCGCGGGACTACAACCGATCCTCTGCGTGGGGGAGAGCGAGGCTCAGCGCGAGGCCGGTGTGACCGAGCGACACCTGCGGGCGCAACTCGAGGCCGACCTGTCCGCGGTCGATCCTGCACGCTTCGCTGAAGTTGTCGTGGCATACGAGCCGATCTGGGCGATCGGGACGGGCCGCGTGGCGACGCCCGGGCAGGCGCAGGAGGCCTGCGCGTTCGTGCGGTCGGTGCTCGCAGAGCGATCGCCCGTTGCCGAGGATGTCCGCGTTCTCTATGGCGGCTCGGTGAGCGCCGAGAATGCGACCGAGCTGCTGGCGCTGCCCGATGTCGACGGGGCGCTCGTTGGGGGCGCCTCGCTGAGCGCCGACTCTTTCGCGGCGATCGCTTCGGCGGCGCGGCGATGACGCTCCCCGCGGGCCCGGCTGAGCCGCCGTTCGCTTCGCTCTGCCTCGTGATCCTCGACGGCTGGGGGACCGCCGCACCGGGGCCGGGCAACGCCGTCGAGCTCGCGCAGACCCCAGTGTTCGACGAGCTGTGGGCGGCCTATCCCCACAGCCAGCTCACGACCTGCGGCCGTGCCGTCGGTCTGCCCGACGGGCAGATGGGCAACTCGGAGGTAGGTCACCTCAACCTCGGTGCAGGCTCGGTCGTCCGCCAGGATCTGACGCGAATCGACGACGAGGGAATGAGCGCCGCCAATCCCGTGCTGCGCGCGGCGCTCGGCGCGCCCGGTCGCGTCCACCTGATCGGCCTCGCGTCGCGTGGCGGCGTCCATTCCTCGCTCGAGCAGCTGGTGGCGCTGATCGACCTCGCGAAGCAGCTCGG
>Ga0181525_10000199_pt1 | contig 54673 bp, 49 predicted proteins | sample PEATcosm2014_Bin_48_FD_121100 | JGI IMG/M metagenome (GOLD analysis project Ga0181525, IMG submission 121100) | Peatland microbial communities from MTU Mesocosm Facility, Houghton, MI, USA - PEATcosm2014_Bin06_10_metaG | ecosystem: Environmental > Terrestrial > Soil > Wetlands > Peat | place... | reverse complement strand
GCCATTGCGCCGGCGCCGAAGTGACGCTGCGGGCATCGAGGGAGACGCAATGTCGGAAGACTTTTTGAGGAACCCGCTTTCGCTGTTCGACGTTCGCGGCAAGACCGCGATCGTGACCGGCGCGTCGGGCGCATTCGGCGCGATTGCGGCGAAAACCCTCGCCGCGGCGGGCGCCGGCCTTGTCATCGCCGCGAGCAACGCCGAAGCGCTCAAGACGATCGCCACAGAATGCGAAAAGCTTGGCGGCAAGGCTGAAGCGGTGGCCAAACGCCCGAGCTCGGAAGCCAATTGCGAAGCCATCGTCGCGGCGGCGGTGCGAAAGTTCGGCGGCGTCGACATCTTGGTCGTCGCTTCCGGCCAGAACAAAATATCGAAGATCGTCGACCAGAAGCCGGAAGACTTTCTCGACGTGATGGACGCCAATGTCACGCAGTCCTGGCTGATGGCCCGCGCCTGCGCGCGGCAGATGATCAAGCAGGGCCGCGGCGGCAAGATCATTCTGATGTCGTCGGCGCGTGGGCTACTTGGCCATCCGGCCGGATATTCCGCCTATTGCGCCTCGAAATCGGCGGTTGACGGCATCACCAAGGCGCTCGGCTGCGAACTTGGCGCAACCGGCATCACCGTCAACGCGCTGGGCCCGACGGTTTTCCGTTCTCCGCTTACCGAATGGATGTTCGCCGACGACGAGCGTGGCAAGACCGTGCGGGCCGGCTTCCTGACGCGCGTGCCCAAGGGCCGGCTCGGCGAACCCGAGGATCTGGCCGGACCGTTGCTGTTCCTCGCCTCGAAGGCGTCCGACTTCTACACCGGCCACATCCTCTATGCCGACGGCGGCTACACGGCGGGCTGACATGGCCACGGACCCGGGCAAAGCCCGCACCGCCGCGCACCAAGGTGCTGGTCTACATCGTGACTGCCACCGGCACTGCCATGATCGGCGCGTTCATATTCCTGCAACGGCTGCGCAACTCCCCGGACGCTGCCTTTAGCGTCAACGATTGGACGGCGTTCGTGATCTTCATCACCGTGGTCGGCGGCATCGACCGCATCGAGGGCCCGATCGTCGGCACAATCGTCTTCTTCTTGCTGCGGCGGACGCTCGCCGACCTCGGCACGATCTATCTGCTCATGCTCGGCGTCGGCCACTCTTTCTTGATTGCAGAGTGATGTTGCCCCAGTAATATTCTAAAGGCGCTGCCGGATTGGGGAGGAAGGTGATGATGAGGATCGTGGGGCTGATATTTTTTTGTTGCTCTTTTTCAGTGGCAACTCACGCCGAGGTAGCGGCCACCAAGCTGTTAAGCGATTATGATGCTGGAACTTTGGAGGAGAAGCATTATGTGGCGGACCGTCTCTCGGACGTTGAAAATGGTTGCCCTGCAGAAGGTCTTCCCATGCCAACCAAAATGAACTGAGCAATTCGGGACTCGCGTTGCGCAAAACGGTTGGTATGGCTTATCGGCTGGAGACCGCAGCGGCGCGTGAGCGCGCCCTGGTGCTCGGGGCACTTGCTGTCGTCTCCGCTCTGTTGTCTTGGCGTCTCGCAACACCACGTTTTCTTGTCGTCCGTGACACGCCGCTGCTGCCCGCTTTGTGGTTTGGGCTGGTTCTTTGCATCGGAATTGCGCTTTGGGCATCATGGAATGTTTTGCGCCTTTTTGTTGTGCTGACTTCCTGCTTCCCCGCTTGGATATTGGCGGTGGAAACCACATTGTACGTGCAGCACAGCATTAAGACATACACGAGAAATATTCCCAGGCCGGGGTCAACCGTTTTGGAATTCCTCCTGCCGATAGTGAATTATTTGTGGGGCTTATGCGGCATGGTCGGCGGTTTTCTCGGAAGCGCCATTGTTGTTCTGGCGATGTCGGCGGCATTGCCTGTCTTTATAAAATCCAGCTCCCGAGTTCGGACTATCTTGGTTGGAACACTCTCCGGCGTGCTTTTGGAGGCGATGGCCGCTCCATCGGAAAACGGCCTGTCCATCCACTTTCAAAGTCTCCTGCCGGTTTTTTTGGTTTGGCAAATCAGTGTAGCGGCATCGATTGGGTACGGTCTTGAGCCGCCGGCAATCGCTCTCTTGAAAAAATAGCATCCCGCAACCCCGAGGTCCGCTATGGCGACAGTCCTGCGGATCAGGAAAGTCTGCTATTCCCCCCGAAACGGACATCGATCGGCAGCGCACTGACGTTGTTCAATGTAACGGCGATGCTTTCAAAGCAATGGTCGACGGCGATGGCGCTGCCGACGGCGGGTTGAAATACAATCTCACGTCGTTTCTCGGTCTGACGACATCGATCTGAAATAATGTTCGGCGTGCTGGTAGTAGTTTTCGGCCCCAACCACGTCGCCGGATTGTGCTTGAGCCTGGGCTAGCGCGATATAGCGCTCATAGCTTCTTTGCGCGTTTTGAGTGCCCCTCAAGTCAGTGCGGGCAACATTTGACGTCCAGTGCTTCGAGCGGTTAGCAAACGGCCTCGCTGATTTGGTTCGGTGGGTATTGGCCATTGGGCCATTCTGCATGGCTCACTCCTTAGTAACGGCATATGAAATTTGCCCAGCGCAGCAGTGCCGTAGATCGGCACGTGCTCAATTCCGTCAAGTACGGCCCAACCGACCGTACACTCGGATGCTAAAAGCGGCTCTTTTCTTTATCTTCTCGACGATCAAGTTCGTGTTCGAGCGCTCTGATCTCGGTTCGAATTTTGTCAACCGCTGTTACGCTCGCCGTCATTAGCTCACCTCGCCCTGTGTCATCTTTTGGCAGCCCAATCGCGCTTGCGAGAAAGAGCTGATATTTTGTGATGGCAGCAATGATGTTATAACTTTCGGAGAGCGCCAGCAAAATTTGCTCGTTCGAAAGCTGAGAGTGGTGCATAGGTGTCCCCTCTTATCGCTTTTGCTGACGCTACTACTGCTGCGCTCCGCCAACACAGGTCTGTCCAAAATTGACCATTCTCAATGTGAGAAGCAGGTTGTCTGCAGCGAACTCGTGAACCGCAGCAAATTTCGAGAAGAAGGACCGAGTACTATCGGCAGCCGCATCCATGGCGCTGACGTGCCAGGTGGTGGAGCCGCCCAAATAGCATCAAAAGCGGACGTTCAGACCGTCGCCTGTAGCGGGTTCGTCTCCAGCAAATTCCGGCCGCCGCCAAACAAATAAAGCTGTAAGATGATCTCAACTCATCTGTTCGGGTTTTGGAGGGCGCCCTACGGCAAGCGCCAGCTTTAGCCATTCGGCCGCCATTTCGCGTTGAATAGAGCGCGCTTCCTGCTCTTTTGCCGCCGCTACCATTTGCAAACAGTGCGCAGCATAGCGCGCATATTCTTTGCGCTTTTCGTTCATCGCAAGATCCCCCCGGTAACCTACCCGCACGATATCTGGGCGCGTTGCCGGGTTGCGTCTGGTCAAAATTGACCACTTTCAAATTAGGACAGCGGGTCAGCAAATTAGGAAAGAAGGTGCGGCGTCTGCGATCGGGGCAGTCCAATACCAATCTCCACACGGGACGAAGAAACTGATCGAGGAATTGCCATTTCCCGCCTAAGTGCCTCAGTTTAAGCCTACTTTTGCGCGGTTATCCGACTTATCCACCGTAAATTAATACTGAGCTATTTTATACAGATTCAACAAAAGGCCCGCCTCAATATCATAAATGTCGAGCGCTTCTCCGGCTTCTGCCAAAGCGCCCATGTTGTGAGTGAGGGTGTGCGCGTACAAGACCCCGGCTGTGTGGCCTACTGCCGGGATCTTTGTTTTTTCTTGCTGAGAGTACTCCGCTTCTCCGTTGATCGCATGTCCTAGACGGCACCGAACCAGCGAAGCTACAGGCGGGTCAGAATGCGTTGCTCCATGCTCAAGCCTCTACACCCGTGCCCAGTATGCGGCGCCGAGACTGCTCTTGCAGAGATTGAGCCCCATCCTCTGCATGTCAATTTTGATATTCACGGATACCTTTGTGACCAGTGCGGGCCTGTCAAATCCTTGGTTGTGCGTCGCTCGCGGAGCCCCGCGCTGTTGCAGTGAGCCCGATTGTGTACGTCCCGAATTCCTCTGCGCGCTCACGCATCGCCGCCGGCGGTGTAACGCACTTAGTGAATTCGCCGCGCGCCTTCCCGCTCTCGGTCGCCGCTTAACCCAACTCCGCGCTCTGCGGAGAGGCAGACTGCCACAAATCACAGTCGTGCCAGCGATTGAGTTCAATGAGGATGGAGCGATCCACCCTCATTGTTGGCGAGTATAATTTTCGCTTCCGACTTAGGCTTCAATCACCGCGACGATTCTCAACGTGCGGGGATCTACGATAAGAATCTCATCGCCGACCAGGATATATTCATAGTCGCGATATTGCGGGGCATATTCCCAAACCGAAACAGGTAAAACATAAAGATGGACTGTTCCTGGAATGATCCCGCCGACCGTAATTGAGAACTGCGGGTTGATAAGGCGCTCAGCCTTCCCACTCCGCAACGTGTCTCTAATTTTCGCATCTTGTTCGGTCGACAGCGCCGCCGGCTCGGCGGACTTCGTTTGGTCTTTTGCCATGCTCGGAGCCGTGGGACGGTTCGGCGACTCCGAAACTTTCGCAGGATCTACCTTTTCCGTGGCCTTGGGCTTGGTAACCTCCGGCGCCTGGGCGGTCGCAGCTGGCTTCTCCTTTGCCGGCGCCTGCGCGGTTGGCGCCGGCGACTTCGGCGGCGGACCGCCCGGGTGCTGGTCCATCTTTCCTGCCGGAGCTTTCTGGTCATGCGTAGCGGCCGGCCCTTCGCCTTTGTCTTTCGTTTCTTGGGCGGATGCCAATCCGGCCCCCGCTATGAGCGCGACGGTGGTAGCGGTGATCAGCAAAGTATTTCTTGTAGTATTCTTCATGATCGTCTCCATTTATCGGTTGTTGGTATGCAATGACAGTGATCGTCGTTAAAGTTTCTTGCTGTATGAAATTGACCACCAGCCGAAATTATTATGTCCCGAAAATATTTATGTCCCGATCGGAAGCGCTCCAAGTTTGGCGTCGACCCGCCAAACGAATCATCGATCGCGGGCCTTTTGGGCAGCGGGCCACACTCGCCGGCCTAAGCTACTTTGCATAAGGCGGAAGAAGTGCCCGGACATCGTTCCATGAATCGGTGAAATCACACCAAAAGAGGAAGACGCCAATCACCACTGCGCCAAAAATAATCTCCCAAGCCAAGACAATCACCAATCTCCCTTCTAACTTTGAGGCAGGTGTTTCTGTAAAACTGTATAAAGTAGCTCAGTTCGGATTCTCAACGCCGGCGTGTGAGGGCCGCCTGCTGCGGTTCATCAAGCCATTTAATTTTCGTTGGAGACCTCGTGTTGAGGGTCATCAGCAATCGGAGCATCCCAACTAGTGATTCCGTTCGATGGCTCAGGACGCGCCCGAGTGACCGGCCGGTGAAACTTCGCTCAACACACGCATTCGCGATCGGGAAGGCCAGCGCGTTATCGCGGGTAAGTTTTGCAGCTCGTGCGTGCTGCCATTGTCGCCCCGCAGAGCAGTCAGAAACTCCCGCTGCCAACGATTCAAGTCGTAGTCGGTGACGACTGCAAGCAGCGCCTGATGGCGGGCACGCCGCTCCTCAAGCGGCATCGCCAGCGCTTGTGCGATAGCATTGGCGACTGACTCGGCATCGTAGGGATTGACCAACAGCGCCCGCCGAAACCCGACCGCGGCGCCGGCGAATCGCGACAGGATAAGCACTCCCGGATCGTCCGGGTCCTGGGCTGCGACATATTCCTTGGCAACGAGATTCATGCCATCGCGCAGAGGCGTCACCAGGCCCACGCGCGCGGTTCGATAGAGCCCTGCAAGAACCGAACGGCTGTAGGCCCGATTGACATAACGGATCGGCGTCCACGACACCCCGCCATACTTGCCGTTAATGCGACCGGCCGCCGAGCCGGCGGCCTGTTCCAATTCAGCATATTCGGGAATTTCCGAGCGATTCTTTGGTGCGATCTGAAGGTATGTGACCTTGCCGAGCCAGTCGGGATGGTCGGCAAGGAACTGGTCGAATGCATCGAGACGCTGAATGAGGCCCTTGGAATAGTCTAATCGATCGACCCCGATCACCAAGGCCCGATCACCGAGATTCGCCACCAGTTCTTTCACCAAGGGTGACCGCACGTTGCGGCGCGCCAGTCGCGCGAATGCTCGCGGCTCGATGCCGACGGGAAAGCTGCCGACCCGAGTCTGCCGGCCATTTATATTCAAACTGATCTGGCCGCCGGAAGTCTCGAACACCCGCATATCCGGCGTCGTATTGCATTCGGAAGTTAGGTAGCGAACGAAGTTTCCAGCGTCGCCCTCGGTCTGAAAGCCCACAGCATCATGGTCGAGCAGCAAGGGAATGAGTTGCTCGTGGTTCGGCAACGAAGTCAGAATCTCCGGCGGCGGGAACGGGACGTGCAAGAAGAAGCCGATGCGGTTGGCGTGACCGCGCCGCCGCAACGCCGCCGCCAGCGGGATCAGGTGATAATCGTGAATCCAGATGAGATCGTCGTCCTCAATGATTTTTTCCAGCTCGGTCGCGAAGTGATCGTTGACCCTGAAATACCCGCTAAGATCCCGGCGCGCGAATTCCGCGAGGTCTAGCCGATAATGCAGAATGGGCCACAAAACGCGATTGGCAAAGCCGTTGTAGTATTCCTGGTAATCATCGCTCTCGAGGTCAGTGACGACGTATTCCACGTTCTTGTGCCTGATCGACCGCGTTTCCCGCTGGTCCGCCGCGGCGACTTTGCCGCTCCAGCCCAGCCAGACGCCGCCGTTGTGCTGCAACGCTGGCCGCAACGCCACCTCAAGCCCGCCGGCGCGTTTGGCGCCGTCGCCGGAGGGAACCGACACTCGATTGGAGACGACCACTAATCGTGCCAATACCGATCCTCCCAACTCCGCGACAGTCGCATCGCCGTCAAGATCAGTCCGGCCATCGAATAAGTTTGCGGGAAATTTCCGCACATCTCGCCGCTCTGCAAGTGAATGTCCTCGGCCAGCAGCCCGTAACGGTTGCGATAGCGTAGCGCATCGTTGAACATGTCGATGGCTTCCTCGCGCCGGTCAAGTTTCCACCACGCGTCGATCAACCAGAACCGACAGATCAGAAACGCCGACTCCGGCTGGCCGAAGTCATCCTCCCCGGCATAACGCATAACGTGCTTGCCGCGTAAAAGTTCCCGCCCGATGGCATCGACCGTACGCACGAAACGCGGGTCGTTCACTTCCAGCAGACCGATTTCCGGCAGCAGCAGAACGCTGGCGTCGAGATCATCGACGCCGATCCCGGCCGTGAACGCACCCCGCTTCTCGTTCCAGGCTTCATCGAGAAGTCGCGACTGAATGCCGTCGGCGACACGTTTCCAATCCGTGGCGCGTTCTTTCAATCCGAGATGCTGGGCAATCGCGGCGAGCCGATTGCAGCCCGCCCAGCACATCGCCACCGAGTGCGTATGTACACGCATGCGCCCGCGATATTCCCATATGCCGGCGTCAGGCTCGAATGCGGAGCGCTTGGCGATGACGCCGATTCGCTCCAGCAGTTGAAACAAGCCGGCATCGCCCGGCCGCGGCAATCGGCGATCAAAAAACATCGGCATCGCCGCGAGGATGATGCTGCCGGAGGTGTCATGCTGAAGCATCTTCCCCGCGGCGTTACCGACGCGCACCGGACCATCGCCGCGATAGCCTTGCAGATTGTGCGCGATCTCCTCATCCATGTTGTCGGTCGGCACGATGCTGTAGACCGGACGCACAACCTCCTCTGACGCGATGCCAAGGATGAACGAGATGAAATCCTCCATCGTCTGGGTAGCGCCGATCCGGTTTAGCGCTTTGACGACGAAATAAGCGTCACGCAGCCAGCAAAAACGGTAATCCCAAGTGCGCCCGGAATTGGGCGCCTCGGGTATGGACGTGGTGTGCGCGGCGATGATCGCGCCGGTTTCCTCGAAATTGCTGAGCTTGAGCGTGATGGCGGCACGGATGATGACATCCTGCCAGTCGTAGGCGATCGACAGGCGGCGCACCCATTCGGTCCAATAGTCGCATGTACGATCGGCGAATTCGCGGCAGGTCGTTGACAGGTCAGCCGGAAATGGCTCGTCCGGTCCCATCACGAGATACATCGGCCGGGTCAGAACGAACGGCGCCTCGCGATCGATATAGGACAGTGGCGCGTCGGTCGTCAGCCTGATGACGTGATCGGATCCATGGTAGGTGATATGATTGCTGCCGATCGACTTGGACATCATCGGCATGCCGTATCGATTTGCCGGGCGGAAACGTATCGTGATCCGCGGCATTCCAGCGATCGGCTCGATGATGCGAAAGAGCTGCGGCGGGCGGAAAATTCTGTCGTAAGCACGGAAGCGCGGCGCGAAGTCGGTGATCTTGACCGAGCCGCCGTCCCCGTCGGTTAGGATGGTCGAAACGACGGCGGTATTTCGAACGTAATCGGAGCGAAAGTCGGCCATCCCTTCTAGCACGACGTCGCTGAAGCCCTTTTCCTCATCGCCCGACACCAGGCGACAAAATACCGGATCGCCGTCAAAGCGCGGGTAGCACCACCACACGAAGCGCGACGATGGCTCGACCAAAGCAGCCGTGCGACCATTGCCGATCACTGCCAGATCGAGACCAAAATCATTCATTGCCAGTCGTTTCCCGCGCGTCCGCAAAGACTGGCTAGCCAGCTCCGAACCTCACGAGGAGAACCGAACGTGCCGTGGGCGCCCGGCATAAACCGTTCCACCGCATAACCAATGCCGCCAAGCGCCGGGAGCATCTTGAACACCGACACGTCAGTCGAATCGTCGCCGATGAATATCGGCTTGCGGCCCGCGAATGGCAGGCGCTTCATCAGTTCGCAAACCGCCGTTCCCTTGCTGAAATGGCTCGATTTGATCTCGATCACCGCCTTGCCGTGAAGGACTTCGATATCTTGCAGCGCCACGCGGTCGACGATCGCTGCGATCTTGGTTTTGAGCATTTGCTCCAGCTCCGGGGCCAAACGGTAGTGTACCGCGAGCGACGTCGCCTTATCCTCAATGATGACGCGCGGATCGGCCGCGGCCACCGCTTCCACGAGTCCACGAAGCCCATCGTCGATTGCGTCCGCGTGTCGCACTTGCGTCACCATCTCGCCGGCCAGGCGCATTTCGGCGCCATGACCGCCGATCGCCGGCAGTCGCAGCGGCGCGAACAAGTTGTCGATGTCGCGGATCAATCGGCCGCTGACCAATGCCAACGCGCCGCCGCACTTTGCATGCAATTCCTCGAGCGATGATCGCAAAGAATTGGACACGATCACGCTGCCGGGCGTGAGCGCCATATCCAGTATCGTGCCGTCGATGTCGAGCAACAAAGCGAATGACCCAAGGTCACCGGGCCCCGGCAATGCGGCTGCGTTGGACGGTGGACGCAGGTCCATATTTGCATGCATCGCGGAACCCGAGATTGTAGGCGTGATGACCCTTTGGAGTGAAACATCCGGGTCGAGAGCATATGCTACGGCCAGTCGACTTGGGCCCTGCTGAAAATGGGGATCAATACGCGTAGCCGCCATTGTCCGCGCAAAATTCTTTTGGCGTTTGGGCCAGGCGAATTCAGCGAGATGGGCGTCAGCGAGGTTTCCCTATTCTCTGCATTGTGAGCAATTTGGAACAGTCCCGGCTTCGGGCGCGGTACAATATTACACAGGAGGAAACGGCTGATTTACAGGCCGACTGAGTACCTTTGGCCAAGGAGTCTTTCTTCAACCTCTTGAGCGCAGGACAGGTGGATGATGAGCGTCTCCATATCAGCCCAAAAAACCGAATTTCAGTTTCCATGGACGCGCGCGGACGAGCACAATTCACGCGAGCAGACACGATATGATGCGCTGACCGCCGAATTGCAGGCGGCCGGTGCGCGGGAAAAGGCATGGCTTCTTGAGAAGTCCGACCTCTTGCAGCGCCACGAGATGCTGGTCCAGGAGTTCGAGCATCGGCTCATGAATGGTCTGCAAATCATCGGTAGTCTGCTGTCGTTGCAGAGTCGGACCGCAAGCCCTGAAGCCGCAGCGCAATTGACCGTCGCGGCCCGTCGTGTTGCTTCGTTTGGACGCGTGCATCACTGCCTACATCTCCTCGATCACCTGGAGAGCGTGGAGTTTAAGCAATATCTCCAACATCTGTGCGAGGACCTTTCTGGATTGCTGTTTCACGGGGAAACCGCTTGCACGATCGTAGTGGAGGCCGCGGAGATTAAAATACCCACTCTGTTCGCCGTCCCGCTCGGCTTTATCGTCAACGAGTTAATCACCAATTCCGCAAAGTACGCCCGGAGCAACATAACTGTTCGATTGGAAACAACGCCGGCCACCGGTCATTCGCTATCGGTACTGGATGATGGGCCGGGATTGCCGACGGGATTCGATCCGACTCTGAGTAAAGGTCTTGGAATGAAAATCGTAGGTGCCTTGGTGAAACAGATAGGTGCTGAGTTGAAAATCGCGCCGGGCAGAGATGGCCACGGGGCACGCTTTACAGTGGCATTCTGCTCTCCTGGGTTTGCGACCCGTGGAGCTTAATTTGTCCTTGTTTGTACCTCATCGGTGGAGGGCAGCGATCCGTCGCTTCCGGCCAAGAGGCAACATCGGTTCGCAACGGCAATGGCTGCCGTAAACGGGGGGCTAGAGTTGCAGGCTTCGTCCTGCAACTCAGGGCGCCAACCGTGACAATTTCTTCAACGCATTCTTTCCAACTTGACTCGCTTCTTCCCAAGAGTCGAACCGGTCTGGAGATTCTTCGACCGGAAGCGCACTACGTTCGCGAAAAATCTCCCAAGTATATCGTTTCGGCGCGGCGCACCGGTGTCTTACTTCCACTCGAAGACGGACTCCGACAGGTGATTTGTACACGGGATGAAGCTCCATGCTGCGCGCTGTAGATGGGTACGATGGTAACAACCGCCTCAATTGCTTCTTCCCGCCAGGGGAAGGAGGAATTTTAGCGATTTTCCATGCTGAAAGATACCAACACGGCGTCACCCAAAGTGGTCAAAATAGAACAGAATCTATCCCGCCCTCGATTGGCAGCATGCTCGAGTCTCGATGCGGCATCACGAATGCGTGCCGGTTCCGACAACCGGAGCCGACAGCGGAAAGGACTTCGCAAGCCATAGCCCGCGATCAGGGGGAAAGAGAAACCCGAATTTTGCCGCTGATTCGCGGGGTATCAAGCGAAACCGTTTCGTCGTGTCGGCGTACCCTGAGGTCGACGCGTGACGAGCCGAGCTGAAGGTCGCGCAGGATCACTTCGTCGAGAAACTCCGGCAAACGGGGATTGCGCAGGCGAATTTCACCGTTCCACGGGTCAAACTCCAGGCCGAGGGAGGCTTCCAAGAGCGTAAATGGGGTCGCGCTGGCCCAGGCCTGCGGCGCGCAGGCGACCGGGTAAAGCGTCGGCCCATGGCCACGCTGCCGCTGAAAACCGCAGAACAACTCCGGCAGCCGCCGGTGGTCCATGTAAGTGGCGGCGCCGAACAGGCCCTCGAACAGCATTTCGACCGATCGCTTGTGTTCATAACGCGCGAGGCCCAAAGCGATGAGCGCGTTGTCGTGCGGCCATACCGATCCATTGTGGTATGACATCGGATTGTATCGAGATTCTCCTCTCGCCACTGTGCGGATGCCCCAGCCGGAGAAGAAGCGTGGCTGCAGCAGTCCCTCGGCTACGCGCAAAGCCCGGTCCGAAGACGCAATGCCGGTGAACAGCACCTGCCCGGCATTCGATGTGCGAACGCGGCATGGTTTTTTATCGCCGTCGAGCGCCAGCGCGTAGGTGTCGATCTCAGGGCACCAAAACGCGGTTTCGAAGCGCTCGGCGAGACGGCTCGCTTCGGCTTCGAACTTGCGCGCATCGGCATCGCGGCCAAGCCGCCGGGCGCAACGCGCTGCCACGCGCTTAGCAGCGAAGACATAGCCTTGAACTTCGGCAAGCGCGATCTCACCCTCCGCCAAGCGGCCGTCGGCATGGAAAATCGCATCGTGCGAATCCTTCCAGCCTTGGTTAGAGAGACCTTGCTCGGTGGCACGCTTATATTCGACGAAACCGTCGCGGTCGGGATCTCCCGGACCGTCGATCCAATTCAGCGCCGCCTCTATGGCCGGCCACAACGATTCAACGGTTGCAATGTCGCCGGTGCGCTCGGCATAGAGTCCCGCGAGCAGGATGAACAGCGGCGTGGAATCGACGCTGCCGTAATAGAGTCCGAACGGAACCTCCCGCAGCGCCGCCATCTCACCGCCGCGCATCTCGTGGAGAATTTTCCCAGGCTCCGAGTCGGCGAATGGATCGATGGTTTTGGCCTGATACGCCGCTAGGCGCCGCAAAACGCTCCGCGCTACGTCCGGACTCCACCACAGCATCTGTAGCGCGGTGATAAGGCCGTCGCGACCGAACGTCGTCGAATACCACGGGACACCGGCATAAGGATAGCGCCCCTGCGGGGTATCGGTCATGAGCATCGCGAGATCAGATGCCGACCGGCACAGGATCTCATTGAATCGCTCGTTCGACGTTTCCACCGATGTCTGGTTGCGTGTCGACTCGCGCAGTTCGCGACGTGCCGCGATGAGGCCTCGCAGGAAGGGCACCGGCCGCGAGTAGGTTTGATCGCAACTCACGGCCAGAAACAGCGGCCGTATCTCTCGGGGAGCGAGGTGGAGGGCGTACACCGCGGTTCCGGTCGTCAGCCGGTCCGGTTGCGGATCGAAGGTCATCTCAGTGCGCCGCACCTTCCCGTCTAGTCCGTTGTAGGTCATGATGACCTGACCACCGCCGCGAAGCTTCGCTGTCGCGCTGCCTCGCCGTTTGCGGTGCGATCCGCGGGCCTCGAACAGGTCGGCAAAATCATTCTCGAATGATATCGAAAGCTTCAATTCCACCGCCTGGTCGCCATAGTTGCGCACGCCGAAGCGCTGATAAGCGACGCCGTGCCATAGAAAGATCGTGCGTAAGATGTGCACGGTATCTTTCTCCAGGACGACGCGCTGTTCTTGGATGAGATCGGGATTGGTCAAATCGACAGAGAACGCCGAGTTATCGTCGCGCAGATTGGAGCCAAGCAACAGCGGCCGCGTGTCGTTCACCAGCAATTCAAGGCGCGAAAGATACCGCGTGTCGCGGTGGAATAGACCGGCCGACCCACCAGACGACCCTGCTGCGATATCGCCGCAGCTGTCGAGGACCACAAAGGTATCGCCGTATTTGAGTACGCGGGGTGGCCGCGTCGTCAGCTGGTGGGTGGCGGCGATATTGAACGGTTGTTCAGAAGGAACTTCAACAGCAAATGACTGCGCGACGGTGTTAGGTGCGGCAGCCTTGGGGGACATCACGTTTCGCTTCGTTCTCTAATCCATCGAGACAGGTTGTACCTATGCTTTTGCTAGCCGATAGCAATGCATCCGCAATCGAAAACAAAGCCATAAAGAGCACGGAACCACCGCCGCGCATCGTCAAGAATCGATAGTGGAACTCAATCGTCTAAGCTCGTTTCTCTTCGACGGATCGGTTTCAGGCATCAGACACCACACGAGAAGCACTGCGGCTAGGGCCACTGCTGCGATGCCGAGAAATCCCGCCGCACGGCCAAAGTTCCCGGCCACGAGGCCTGACAAAGTAGTGCTGAGCGAGGCACCAACGCCGACCATCGTCCCGACGAACCCCTGCGCTAGGTTGAACCGGCCAGTACCCGTTGTGAGGTCGGCGACGATCAACGCCGTGAGCACGCCCACCATCGTTGCGCTAACGCCGTCGAGTACCTGAGCGGTGATGAGAATCATTGGATTGGTTGTCCAGGCGAACACCAGCGCCCGAATTGGCAAGGCCGCGAACCCGATGAGCAGGAGCGGCCGGCGGCCCCACGTGTTCGCCCGGCGGCCCGCCCATGGCGCCATGATCACAACGATCACTTGTGGGGCCATGATCAACGCTGAGACGATGAGTGAAGAATGAGTCTCCTTGCCGTACGCGAGCGCCTCGCCGGCAAGTGGCAGCATCGACGCGTTGGCCATCTGGAACAAGAACACGCAACCGGCAAATATGAGCAGGCCGCGGTTCTTCAAAAGGCTCCGGAACCGCGCTCTCGGCGGTCCGTTCGGCCCTTCGTAATCCGGGGCGCCCGAGGCACGACCAAAGCGGATGTCTGACGGGTGGATGCGGCCGAGAGCGGCGAGCAGCGGAAGCACCAGCACGGCGGCGGTGAGGAATATCGCGCGATATGACAGAAAATGGGCGATGATGCCCATCAGACCGGCCGCGACCACCCCTCCCGTTGAAGCAAACCGCTGATTGCGTCCGAGCCGCTCGCCAAGTGCTGCGTGACCGACCAGGCCGAGACTAATGGCAGCAATCGCCAGCCCCAGGAACCCACCGGTGATCCCTTGAAGCACGAGTGCGGCCAACACCAGCGGGAAAGTCGGCCGAAGTGCGATGATCAGTGCGGCGGCCGCAACCACAGTGGCACCCAGCACGACCACGATTCTTTTCGAGCGGATGGCGTCGAGCAATTCACCGCCGGGTAGTTGGCTCAGCAAGCCGGCGAACGCAGCTGCCGTCAGAACAAAGCCGATATTCTGTTGGGTCCACTCTTGGTCGGCTAGAAATACAGCGACGTAGGGCCCGAAACCGGACAACGCTCCGGCGAGAAACAGGTTGACGGCATCGAGACCGCGCAAGCTGACAGCCGAAGGCGATGGTTCAATTGCCTCCGCTAAGTCAGCGTCAAGTGCTGTGATGACCATGCTCTTTGGCTCCGCCTATCGGCCTCGCAGGCTCAATAAGCCCCCCGCCCTGACGTGCGGCGTTCTGGGTTCAAGTTAACTGGCACCAAACCACCGCCGCAGCGGCGGTCAGCGACAGCTGTGCTGGCCGGTGACCACGGCAGAAGCGCCCTTTTGGATACGTGACTCGGAGGAGATCGACTGGGCGGCAGACGGTGCACTGTGATCTTTGACTCAATCATTTACTGAGCGTTATTGCTCACAAGTGTCTTCAGAAGCGCTGACGTGAAATTGGCGTCCCGCATTCGGATCTCCTCGACACTTCGTGACCGGTATCGGTGTCCCGCGTTGGGTTCGACCGCATCGCCGCGCCCCCTGATCTCGGGATGAGCCCCCACAGGGGGCCCTATTCTCCCACAGGGGCCCTATTCTTTTGAACGAAAGCCAGATCTTTTTCTTTTGAACGAAAGCCAGATCTTTTGAACGAAAGCCAGACTTGTGCGTTGCAACAATGCGGGACGGATCGCCCGGTTCCGCAGTGAGGTGCCCAATGTCTGTGTCTGCGCGCTTTTTGGTGCCCGGCTTCGCAAAATTGCCCAAGTGTCGGTGCGGCGGAAAATTGCATATCGCAAACATCGGCCCATTGCCGGAAGGAAGGGACACGCATATCCGCGTCTATAGTTGCCCGGCGTGTCGGCATGAGATGCGGCTTACTGTTTGGGGCGCCGACGCAATGAGTTGATGCCGCCTCGGCTGGCAATCACAACCACCGTGCGTCGTTTTTTTGTATGGCAGCCGTTGCGCCCTACGCAGAGCGGCAAAAACGTCATCGTAGCTTCGACGGAGGACTGCGCGCCTGAAAGCTACGAGGCTCGGCGAGCATCGGCTCGACACTGCCTCGGACGGAGTGGTCAAAATAGAACAGACTCTATTTCGCTTGGATCGTCAAAGTGACACCGTCTTGATCCGGCGTCACGCCGAAATCTAGACGGCTCCGGTTGCCCGCCCCGCTCCCCCAGCCCCAAGGCAGCCGGAGCGCTTTTTTTTGGATCTTGGTCAGCTCGTCGACGGTGAAGCCGTCTTTAGTCTAAATGCCGCGGAACTTTGTTGCATTGCACGCATTGGTAGCTTGCCAGGAGAAGTAAAGGTCATCATGAAAATCGCACAGGTCGCCCCTCTCGTCGAGAGCGTTCCTCCCCTTCTCTATGGTGGCACTGAGCGGATCGCCTCCTACTTGACCGAAGAACTTGTCAGGCTTGGCCACGACGTGACTCTCTTTGCAAGCGGTGACTCCATCACCAGCGCCGAGTTGGTCACCTGTTCTCCTCGCGCGCTTCGCCTTGATCCTACCGTTCGCGACATCGTTCCGCACTTCCTGCTGATGATTGATAAGGTGCGCGAACGGGCCGAGGAATTCGACGTCCTTCATTTTCACATTGAGCTATTCCATTTCCCGCTTTTCCGCTCGCTTGCAGCGCGGACCTTGACCACGCTTCACGGCCGGCAAGATTTGAGTGATCTCAAACCCTTCTATTCCCGCTTCGGCGAAATGCCATTGATTTCGATCTCCGACGACCAGCGCAAACCATTGCCGCACGCCAATTTTGTTGCAACGATCCACCACGGCATTCCGGTTGACCAGCATGCGCCGTCGTTTAAGCAGGGCAGCTACCTTGCCTTCCTGGGGCGGATTTCGCCGGAAAAGCGCCCGGACCGCGCGATCAGAATAGCGCGTGCGGCCGGCATTCAGCTGAAGATTGCCGCGAAGGTCGATAGGGTCGACGAAGACTACTTCCGCAACGAAATACTACCGCTCATCGATGGCACTGACATGGAGTTCATCGGAGAGATCAACGAACGTGACAAAACAAAATTCCTCGGTGAGGCGGCCGCGCTGTTGTTTCCAGTAGACTGGCCGGAGCCGTTTGGACTGGTGATGATTGAAGCCATGGCGTGCGGCACGCCTGTGCTCGCCTTTCGCCGCGGGTCGGTTCCTGAGGTCATCGACGATGGCATCACCGGCAACGTGGTCGAAAGCGAGCAAGAAGCCATCGCGGCGCTGCCGGCAATCTTGTCTTACGATCGCCGCGCGGTGCGGCAACGATTTGAAGAAAGATTCACTGCCACAAGAATGGCTGAGGATTATGTCAGTGCTTATCGCCAATCGTTGAGAACACGCACTTCCGGCGGCAAGACGCGGAGCATTCGGCCGCGTCGACACGGTCTCAATGGCGGCACCGGCATAACTCAAGTATCGATCGAAGAACCACGTCTCGCCTTGTTCAAGTCCGGCGCGGATTCCGAGGTTCCAATCTGAGGAATAGCGTATCTAATTCTACAAGTTGCAATTTACCGAAAATGGTATGGCTGCACGGATGCGCTGAGCTGTTTTCTCAGTGTCGTTTGCCGAAGGCTGTGATCACTTCCTTTTTCTTGATGCGCGCCGCCGGGTTGCCGCGCTCGCCGAGATTCTGCTCTTCGGTGCCGTCACCCACCATGCCGGGATGAGCAATTTTAGCTCGCTTCCTGATTTTTTGGCGGACCGGGGTTTTCTTCTTCATGCCGAATACTCCGTGTGAGGTGTTGATGGCGGCCGTGGAAAAAGGAGACGCCTTCGAGAGCCGGGAAACTAGACCGTCTGCAAGGGGTGAAGACTGTGCAGAATTGCTCACCTCGAGAGACGTGCGGATTTAATCCAAAGGCTCGCGCGTCTCACCCTGTCGGGAACGTTACATCGAACCGGGCGTTATCGTAGACCCAGCAAACATCGAGGATACGGCAATGGATAAAGATCGAATCAACGGCTCGGCAGCGCAGGCCAAAGGAGCCGTGAAGGAAACCGACGGAAAGGTCTTCGGCGACAAAAAGTTGGAAACAGAAGGCAAGACCGACAAGGCCGCCGGCAAAGTGTAGAACGCGGTCGGCGGATTGAAGGATGTACTGCGCGGCAGCGGCAAATAACGCCGGCACCATCAAATGGAGACTTCCCATGGAACTAATCTTGATCATCGTCGTATTGGTGCTGCTGTTTGGCGGCGGCGGCGGATACTGGGGTCGCAGGCGCGGCATCTGGTGATCGAACGCGCTTTCTACCTTACCGGCGGCACCGCACTAGACCGCGCATTGCATCCTGGCCGACATCATGCCGGCGGCTGCGTTTCCACGGACGGCCTCACCGAGCGATGCGAGCAGCGTCAGCGACGCTTGCGCAGGGCACGTGCTTTGGGACCACCGCTAACGTCTGGAACTTTTACGCCGAGGGCAGTGGCTAAATCGATTTGATGATCCTGCTCCTGCATGAGGATCTGGCGAATCTGTTCAGCCATCGCGTATTCTCCAAGCGTTTCACATTGCCGGATGCGATCGCGGTAGTTGCGAATGGTTTCGTTTTCATTTTCGAGATCATACCGGAGCATGTCTTTCGGATTTTTCGATGTGCGTACCGGCTTGGGAGTTACTATTGGCATTTGGCCGAGATAGTCGATCTGCCGCGAGAGTATCAGGGCATGATCGAGCTCTTGCTTGGCGTGGATTTCGAGCTGGGCGGCGATGTCCATGTATTGGGCGCCGCTGAGCACCTGGGAATAGACGACGTACGCGATGATGGCTTGATATTCGCGGGAAAGGTCTTCGTTCAACAGCTCCGCGAGGCGGTCGCGGGAAATTTCGGTTTCGTTTGTGCCAGATTTGGTCTCAGCCATTTGGTCCCTCCGTTTCGGGAAATCGAACTTCTTGAGGTGTCTTTCTCTGACATCGTCTCGGACAAAGCATTTGACGATCAGAGGCCACGATTCTTGCATTTTTGGGCCATTCGATAAAACGGCACCCGCGCTCAGTCGTCAGACGTTTTGCGATGATCCCACGTAAGCGGCCCGCAAAGTAAAAACTGTGCAAAATTGCTCGCATTGGCCCTTACCGCCGCTTTGCGGCAACTCGAACTAAGCTTGATCGGATGATCGCCAGCAGGACTACGTTCTTTCATCGGCATCTCGAGAATAGAACTGGTCAATCCTGTACAGACTTCAGGAATGCCAAGCGCACATTCTGGCGGGTTTCGGGACGTGGAACGTGCCCCCGAAGACAATGCCATGAACTCAGCATCGGCCTGCGCATAGAGGATTTCCGACATGCCGAGCGACCAGAACAAATCCAAGGAACAGAAGGCGGCCGAATCCGAAGTCGAGAGCTTTCGGAAAGAGCTGGGCCCGTTCGTCGTTGCTGCCGAAACGACACGCATGGCGATGGTGTTTACAGACGCAAAGGAAGCCAACCATCCGCTGATTTTTGCCAATGACAGCTTTCTGTCCCTAGCCGGATACGACCGGGAAGAGGTGCTCGGCCAGAGCTTTGATTTTCTGACGGGGCGCCCCGCCAATCCCGCGGCACTGGCGTTAGTCGATGCTGCGTTCGCGGGCAGCTCCGAAAGCAATTTTGAAATTTTTTCCACCGCAAGGACGGCAGCACGTTCTGGGCCGCCGTCTTCATTAGCCCGGTTCTGGATAGGACTGGCGATGTTGTGCAGCATTTTTCTTCGTTTGTAGATCTCAGCAAGCACAAGCAGGAGGAAGACCGTTTACGGTTTCTGCTGAGCGAACTGAACCACCGCACGCAGAATACGCTCGCTACCGTACAGGCGATTGCCATGCAGACCTTGCGCGGCGCGGCGAACAAGGAAGTCGTTGACGCCTTTGAGGGACGAATTCTGGCACTTTCAAAGGCCCACAGCCTGCTGGGACGCAAGCATTGGGAGACGGCGAGCCTGCGCGACGTGATCGATCAGATATTACAGCCCTTTGGCCTCAACGACCGTCGGGTTGCCCGCTTCTCGGTTGTAGGCGGCAATGTTCGCATACAACCGAAGGCGGCGTTGACCCTCGCCATGCTTTTCCACGAACTGGCGACCAATGCAGCGAAGCATGGCGCGCTCTCGAACGGCGACGCCGGAAAGATCGACATTGCTTGGCAGGCTGACCCGAAAAGTGATCGGATGCGGCTGCGGTGGCAGGAAAGCGGCGGGCCACCAGTGACGCCGCCCGGCCGCAAGGGCTTTGGGTCACGCCTGATCGAGGGCGGGCTGGCGCAGGACCTAGGTTGCGAAGTCCGCCTCGACTACGAGCCCTTGGGCGTGGTTTGCCGGATTATCATGCCTGTCCCGGCGGGAGCCGGGTAGCCGGGTGGATGAACGATGAATAGCCCCTTCTCCGGCCGCAGAGTCCTTGTGGTCGAGGACGAGATGCTCGTAGCGTGGTTGCTCGAAGACATGCTCGCCGATTTAGGCTGCGCGGTCGTTGGCCCCGCATCCAGCGTCGATCAGGCTCTGGCGATGATCGATGCAGAGGTCATCGACGCGGCCGTGCTTGATGTCAACCTCAACGGACAAATGAGTTACCCCATCGCCGACGCGCTCGCCGCGCGCGGCATGCCATTCGTCCTTTCGACCGGTTATGACAGGGACACGCTGCTGGACAATTACCGAACCTTTCCGGTGTTGCAGAAACCGATTCAACGGTCGGAATTGAGCGACACGCTTGCGAAGCTATTGAACCCCAAAGGAGAGCTAAGCGTCGAATCGGCGATAGCGGCTATTGCGGAAACGTCGCCTTAAATCCCGCATCGAGGCGCTGGAGCGCGAGGTTCGTTTGTAGGGACGCGCCAACTCTTGGTCGTCTGGCGTCTCAATCTTTTTGATGCTGCTATCCGTCCGCTTTCTCCAACTGAAACCACTGCCCGCCACCGGTCGGGGGTGAGCTTTTCTGCTCAGTGTGCCGACGGAGATGGGCGTAGCCTTTCAAAACGATACGCAAACGCGAACCGAGTACGATTGAATGGCGGCGAACGCTTCATCTAATTGGCCCCGCAATCGGCTTTTGCTCGCGTTGCCCTCCCGCAATCTCAAGCGGCTTATGCCGGAGCTCGAACAGATCAGCTGCGAGCGCGCGCAAATCCTGGTGGACGCCGATAGTGCGCTCGACCATGTGTTCTTCCCCGATAGCGGCGTCATTTCGGTAGTGGCGGTTTATGCGGACGGCAGCATCATCGAGATGGCAACGGTCGGAAGGGAGGGCTTCGCCGACGTGCTAGCCGTCTTCGGCGTCAGGCGCTCTTCGGTCCAGCTTCTCGTCCAAATCCCCGGCAGCGCCGCAAGGATGCCGCGCGCGGCGTTTATGCGGGCCATGGAATCGATACCGTCCTTCCACGGCGTCATGGACGCTTACGTCCAGGCCTTTCTCGAACAGGTCATGGTGTCGGTTGCATGCAACGGTGCGCACAGCCTCAAGCAGCGGTTGGCGCGCTGGCTGCTCATGATGCGTGATCGCAGTGACAGTAACACGCTGCCAATCACCCAAAGCCTGCTCGCCGAAATGCTGGGTGTGCAGAGGCCGACCATCACGAATGCAGTGCGCGAGTTCGAACGTGCCGGTTTGATCAAACACGGACGGCGGCAAGTCACCATATTCGATCGGCGGGGCCTCACGGCGGCATCTTGTGAATGTTATCAGCTGGTTCGGGCGCGCCTGGCTTTTCACCTGCCCAAAACATACGTGTGATAGTCGCTCTGCCGGTACGGTAATGTACATTACCGACAACATCCCTTAAGCTAACGTAGAATCGCGGCTCGCAGGGTGGGCGGCGCAGGTAGCTCTCCAGCAAGATCGTGTTCCTGCTATGGAGGATGAGCGCCGTCGTTGGAATGTGGGCCCGGCAATGAAACGCAAAGCAAAGCTGCCGTTCGATCCGAAAGAATTTCTCTCGAAAGTAAACGGCGGGCAACGCGTTTTCGATTATCGAAAAGATCAAATTGTATTCAGGCAGGGCGACCCTGCGGATGCCGTTTTCTACATTCAGAGCGGCAGGGTCAAGAAGACCGTGGTCTCCGAGCAGGGCAAGGAAGCCGTAGTCGCACTTCTGGGAGCTGGCGATTTCTTCGGCGAGGGCTGTTTGGCCGGCGAGGCGATGCGCTTGTCGACGGTCGCCGCTCTGACCAAAAGTACGATTGCGCGAATATCGAAGGCCGACATCACTCGGGTGATCCACGAAGAGCCGGCGTTTGCCGAGTTGTTTATCTCGCACCTCCTCTCCCGCAACAGCCGGGTCGAAGAGGACCTGGGATCAACTGTTTAATTCGAGCGAGAAACGCCTGGCGCGGACGCTTCTGCTGCTGGCGAATTTTGGCAAGGAAAGTCGGCCGGAGCCGATCATCGCAAAGGTCAGTCAGGAGACGCTTGCAGAGATGATCGGCACGACCCGGTCCCGCGTGAGCTTCTTTATGAACAAATTTCGTAAACTCGGCTTGATTGATTACAACGGCAGCATCGAAATCCATAGTTCATTGCTCAATGTCGTTCTGCGCGACCAGCCGCAGATTAAGAGCTGAGGCGCTTGACGATCTTGGGAGCGGCGACTGCCACAAGGCTCGCAGTCTCGGAAACTTTGAGACCTACAGAATCAAGTCAGTAAACGAGTGAATCTGTGAGCTGTTTCAAAGTGCAACGATAGGTCGACGGGACGTCTGGGCGGCTATTAGGACGACCTTGGGGGAACACAGGGCCTTTGTATGGTGGGCGATCTGCTCGTCCTCCTGCGAGACCAGGATCTGCACCGCGCAGCGCGATCCGGAATCATTGATCGGATTTCTCGCAGACCGGTTCCGAGCTTGGTCGAGGGTGACGCCGAGCCAGGACAAGCCGCCACAGATTACCGCTCGCGCGTCGAAATCATTTTCTCCAATACCGCCGGTGAACACGAGCAGATCGACTCCACCGAGCGCCGCGCTCATCGCGGCGACCTGCTTGCGTACGGAATAACAGAACATCGCAATGGCAAGTCGCGCATCGGCGTTTGACGAAGCCGCCTCGTGCAACCGTTGCATGTCGCTGTCGACCCCCGAAATTCCCAGAAGGCCAGAGCGGTGATCGATCAGGTCTTCGAGCATGGCGGCGTCGAATTTCCTCTCGCGCATCAAATAGACCAGGACGCCCGGATCGAGGTCGCCGCTGCGCGTGCCCATGATCACACCACCGGTCGGGGTCAATCCCATACTAGTATCGATCGATTTACCGGCTTTGACCGCCGTCACACTTGCGCCGTTGCCGAGATGGGCGATCACGAGGCGGCTCGGCAGATCGTTCGCCAGTTGCCTCACGATCGATTCGCACGAAAGGCCGTGAAATCCGTAGCGTTGAATTCCTTCCGATAGCAATTCCTTGGCAATTGGAAGCACCCGCGCGATATCCGGCAATTCAGCGTGAAAAGTTGTGTCGAAACACGCCGCCTGCGGCAGCCCCGGAAAATGCTGTTGTGCAAAACGGATGACAGATAGAGCCGGCGGAATATGCAGCGGCGCGAAGATCGTCGCCGCTTCGAGCTGCGTCAAAACCGAGTTGTCGATGAGACAATGCTGCCGAAGTTTTGGCCCGCCATGGACAATTCGATGCCCAAGCGCAGCCGGCATCGGCATTTTAGAGTCAACGAGCAACTTTCCGATACGAGCGATTGCCTCCCGCTGGCTGGGAATGGAACCCGTCTCGGAGAGCAACATTTTTCCGTGCGAATCTTCTGCACGGAGTTTGCCGTTTTTGTCGCCGATCGATTCGGCTTCGCCCGAGAGCAGCTTTTCGATCCGTGAAGACCCAACGCAATACAATCCGAATTTGAGCGAGGAAGAGCCGCTATTCAGCGCAAGTACATTCAACTGTGGCTCAGCGTCCGTCATGCGTATTGCGGTGGAAGCATCGCGCTCACAAGGTCCAGCGCCAATCGCGGACTTCCGGCATGTCGTCGCCATGCTCGCTGATATAGAGCTTGTGGCGCTCCATGGCCGTCCAGTAACGCGCGGCCGCCTTGCCTGTTTGATCGCTGAACCGTGGAATTCGATTGATGGCATCCAGCGCCAGTTGATAGCGGTCGAGATTATTCAACACGACCATGTCGAATGGAGTCGTAGTGGTGCCCTCCTCCTTGTAGCCGCGCACATGAATATTGTCGTGATTGTGCCGCCGGTAGGTCAGCTTATGAACCATCGCGGGATAGCCGTGGAAGGCGAAGATCACCGGCTTGTCTGTCGTGAACAGCTCATCGAAATCCTGATCTTCCAGGCCGTGCGGATGCTCCGATTGAGGCTGCAACACCATCAAATCCACCACGTTGACGACACGGATACGGATGTCGGGGACATGTGCGCGCAACAAGGTCACGGCGGCGAGCGTCTCAAGAGTCGGCACGTCGCCGGCACAGACCATGACCACGTCCGGATCGCCGGCGTCGTTGCTGGCCCACCGCCAAATTCCCGCGCCGGCGGTGCAGTGGCGAACCGCCGAATCGATGTCGAGCCATTGCCACTCCGGCTGTTTGCCGGCGATGATCAAATTGACATAGTTACGGCTGCGCAAACAGTGATCCGCCACAGACAGCAAGCAGTTTGCGTCGGGCGGCAGGTAGATACGCACGATGTCGGCTTTTTTGTTCGCCACATGATCGATGAAGCCCGGATCCTGGTGGGAGAAGCCGTTGTGATCCTGCCGCCAGACATGCGACGTGAGCAGGTAGTTCAGAGATGCGATCGGCTTCCGCCAGGGGATCTTCTTGCTGACTTTGAGCCATTTTGCATGCTGATTGAACATCGAATCGATGACGTGGATGAACGCCTCGTAGCACGAGAAAAAGCCGTGGCGTCCGGTGAGGAGATACCCTTCGAGCCAGCCTTCGCACAGATGCTCGCTCAGCACCTCCATGACGCGCCCGGTGACGCTGAGGTTGATGTCGATATCTTCGACGTCGGCCATCCATTCCTTGCCGGAGGCTTCATAGACGGCATCCAGCCTGTTCGACGCCGTCTCGTCAGGGCCAAAGAGCCGGAAATTCCTTTTGTCGAGATTGAGTTTCATCACATCGCGCAGAAAATTTCCGAGAACCCGCGTTGATTCCGCCTCGACGCCGCCTGGCTTAAGCACTTTCACGGCGTAATCATGGAAGTGGGGCATCGCGAGCGGCTGCAACAATTCCCCGCCATTGGCGTGCGGATTGAAGCCCATGCGGCGGCGGCCCGTCGGCGCAAGCGCTGCGAACTCGTCGCGGAACTTGCCTCGTTCGTCGAACAACTCGTGCGCCCGGTAGCTTTTCATCCACTCTTCGAGCTGCTTGAGATGTTCGGGGTTCTTGAGATCGGTGAGCGGGACTTGATGCGCGCGCCACGTGCCCTCGACCAGCTCGCCGTCCACGAACTTCGGTCCAGTCCAGCCTTTTGGCGTGCGGAACACGATCATGGGCCAACGCGGCCGCTCAACCATGTCCGGCGAGGAACGCGCCGCCTTTTGGATCGCGTGAATCTCCGCCAGGACCGTATCAAGCGTCCCGGCCAGGTTTTGATGCACCAGCGCGGGGACGTCGCCTTCCACGAAATGCGGCTCATAGCCGTATCCGCGGATCAGGGCGGTCAATTCCTGGCGGCTAATGCGCGCGAGTACGGTCGGATTTGCGATCTTGAACCCGTTGAGATGAAGGATCGGAAGAACCGCACCATCACGTGCGGGATTGAGAAACTTGTTGGAATGCCAGCTCGTGGCGAGTGCGCCCGTCTCTGCCTCCCCGTCGCCGATGATGCAGGTGACGATCAAATCCGGATTGTCGAAAGCCGCGCCATAGGCGTGGACCAGTGAATATCCCAGTTCTCCACCTTCGTGAATTGAGCCGGGTGTTTCCGGCGACACGTGGCTGGGAACTCCGTAAGGCCAGGAGAATTGGCGAAACAGCCGACGCAAACCGCTCCGGTCCCGCTCGATTGCCGGATAGCGTTCGGTGTACGACCCTTCGAGATAACTGTGCGCGACCAGCCCCGGACCGCCATGACCCGGGCCGATCACATAAATCATGTTCAGATCATGCTCTTTGATCAATCGATTCAAATGGACATAAATGAAATTGAGCCCGGTGGTAGTGCCCCAATGCCCAAGTAGACGAGGTTTAATGTGTTCCAACCTTAGTGGCGTTTCGATCAGTGGGTTGTCCTGCAGATAGATCTGGCCAACCGTGAGGTAATTTGCGGCGCGCCAATATGCGTCCATCTTCGCCAGTAGATCGGGCGAGAGGGCAGGCGTCTTCTCTATCAGACCCGCCGACGGCGGGGCGGGCAAACTCTCCAACAAATCGGGCGACAGCGCGGCATGCATCGGCGACTCCCTGGAGGTTCGTTCACGCGCTCCGACCGGATGATCTTAGAGATGCTCGCTCGGGCGGCTTCGCGCCTTCGACCATGTTCAGCGCCGATATAATTCGCCCCACGATCTCGCGCGGCCGCGGCTCGATCGATACGACGATTGGATTTTCGTCCGGCCCCGGTTCCTCTAGTGCTTCGAATTGGCTGTGAAGGAGGGTACGCGGCATGAAATGCTCGTGACGGGTGGCGATACGGCGCGCAATCAGCGCCTCGTCGCCCTTGAGGTAGACAAGGCGGACGTCGGCACGATCGCCGATCAGAACATCGCGGTAGCGGCGCTTTAGCGCGGAACATGCGATGACGTCATGTCCGCCCGAACAGCGCGTCTTGTCGAGCCAGGCGGCTACCGCGGCCAGCCATGGCCACCGATCCTCGTCGGTAAGCGGAATACCGCTGTGCATTTTGTCGACGTTGGCGGCAGGATGGAACCAATCAGCGTCCTCGAACTCCCATCGCAGGCGTAACGCGAGGAGCGCCCCGACGGTCGACTTCCCGCATCCCGAAACGCCCATCACGATCACCACCTTGGGGGCAGGCGGTGAGGTGTCTTCAGTCAGCCGGGTTTGCGTGGACGTCATTTCGCTCGTTCTGGCGCCGCAGCGCGATCCATAAGCCAATGGAGGCGCCCTACCGGGCGAATGACGCCTGCGGGGATCGTCCGATCTCCCGCTTGGGCGCGGGCGACGACATCCCGCTTTTCCTGCCCCGTCACCACGAATGCGACATCGCGGCTGCTGTCGAGCGCCGGGTAGGTCAAAGTGATGCGCGCCTCGGGTTTCGCGCCGATGACAGCAACCACCCAGCGTCGCGTTTCTTGCAAAGCCGGTTGACCGGGAAACAACGATGCGGTGTGTCCATCGTCTCCGATTCCGAGCAGCGTGACGTCGAAGAGCGGCCGACCTGGAGAAAGCGTATCGGCGCCGTAGAAGCGTTTGAGCGTCGCCTCGTAGGCGATGGCGGCTTGGTCGGGCGACAAACCCTCGGTCGGCACCGGATGGATATTGTCGGCGGGAACGGCAACCCGCGAGAGAAAGATCTCGCACGCCATCAGATAATTGCTGTCGGGGTGATCGTGCGGCACGAATCGTTCGTCGCCCCAGAACCAGTGCGCACGTTTCCACGGAAAGCGTGACGCAATTTCCGGCGCCGCCAGACACTCGTAGAGACGCTGGGGCGTCGAGCCGCCCGACAGACTAACCGCGAAGGCGCGATCGCTCGCTTGCGCAAGACCGCACAGCCATTCGGCGACGTCGTGCGCGAGCGTTTCAGCGCTCGCGAAAGTCCGATTCTCGGTCAGTGCATCGGCGGCGGTCATTACGCGACAACCCTCGTGGGTAACCTGCTGTTTCGAATTTCGGCGATGGCGGCCGCGTAATCGCCGGAACCGAATATTGCCGACCCAGCAACGATTGCGTCTGCGCCTGCCGCAATGGCCAACGCGGCATTTTCACCGTTCTCTCCGCCGTCGACTTCGATCCATGGGTCTAGTCTTCTTGACTCGCAAAGCCGCCGCAGCTCGCGGATTTTCGGCAACATTTCCGGGAGAAATTTCTGTCCGCCAAAACCGGGATTGACGGTCATTACCAGGACGATGTCACAGAGGTGCAGCACATGCTCGACAAAGGCGATGGGACTAGCTGGGTTGAGCACCACGCCGACCTTCTTGCCAAGCTCGCGAATCTGCGACAGCACGCGATGAAGGTGAATCGTCGACGATGGCTCGGCCTGAACAAGCAGATGATCGGCGCCGGCTTTGGCAAAGTCGCCGAGATAACGCTCCGGTTCGACGATCATCAGGTGCACGTTGAGCGGCTTCGCGGTCGAGCGGCGCACCGCATTCACGATGGCAGGGCCGAAGGAGATGTTCGGCACGAACCTGCCGTCCATGATGTCGATATGTATCCAATCGGCGCCCGCCGCATCGACGGCGCGAACCTCTTCCCCGAGTCGCCGCAGATCGGCGGCGAGAATGGACGGCGCGACGACGATCGTCTTCATGACGCCCTCGATAGAGCCGCGCTGGCGCGGGGCAGGATGAATCGCTCGATCGCCTTGGCGAAACCTTCATTGTCATAGGAGTCGGTGACCAGATCGCCCTGAGCCTGCACCTCCGGGCTGGCATTGCCCATCGCGATGCTCAGTCCACTCTTGCGAAACATCAGAACGTCGTTCGGCATGTCGCCGATCGTTGCAATCTCGTCGGCCGGCACTGCGAGCAGTTTCGACAGCGTGGCAACGACGGTTCCTTTGTTGGCGTCCGGGTGGGTGACGTCGAGATAATAGGGTTGCGAACGAGCCGCCGAAGCATTCGCGCCGAGCGCGTCCTGGGCGTCCTTTTCGCAGCGGGCGACCAGGTCAAGATCGTCGCTTACGCCGACGATCTTGACCGCACAACCGAGCGCGTCGTCGAAATTCTCGACGACCGTCGGGGCGAACTTGACGGTCCACTGCTCGCGCGCGACATGCGGCGCGTTGGCGTTCCGAATAAGCCAATCCTTGCCGCTATAGACCCACACATCCATGTGGTTCTCGAGGATGACCTCGACCGCGTGCTTTGCGACATTGGCGGCAAGCACGCGCTCCTCCATGATGGTCATATCGGGCTTGACGAAGATCCCGCCGTTGAATCCGGCAACCGGGGTTCGCAGCGCCAACGGATCGATCAGCATCGCCATGCCGCGCGGCGGTCGGCCGCTGGTAATCGCAAAGGCGATGCCTGCGGTATGGAGCGCCTTCACGGCGGCTCCCGCGCGCGACGTCAGCACTTTCTCTGCAGTGACCAGAGTGCCGTCGACATCGGCCAGGACGAGCGAGATTTTCGATGCGGCGCGAGCGGGCCCTACCATGCGCGATCTCCGGCTCGCGCCCGAACCCGTTCGTTCGAACGGTTGTCGCCGAGGATGAACCGGTCGATCGCGAGAGCGAAGCCATCGTCGCGATTGCTCTCCGTCACGAAATCCGCTGCCCGGCGCACCTGCGGGCTGGCATTGCCCATGGCGATGCTTAGACCGCTCCGCTCGAACATTGCGACGTCGTTAGCGCCGTCGCCGATGGTGGCGATTTCCGCCAAAGGAACACGCAATAGCTTCGCGATCTCCGAGAATGCGGCGCCCTTGTTGGCAAGCGGGTGGGTAATGTCGAGGTAATAGGGCTGCGAACGGGCGACGAAAGCACTGTCGGCAAGCGCCGCCCGCACATCGTGCTCGCACTGTTCGAGAAGACCGAAATTCTTGGTGACGCCGACGATCTTGGCGGCGACGTCGAGAGCAGCGCCGAAATCCTCGACGATTGTCGGCGGAAACCCCACCGTGCGCTGCTCTAACGGCACATAGGGGCCGTCGGGGTCGCGCACTAGCCAATCCTGACCGCTGAAAATCCACACCTGTGCGCCGCGCCCACTCAGTATGTCGACGACGCGCCGAGCAACCTGAGGCAACAGCAGATGTTCGGTGATCATCGTAAGATCTGGCGCCGCTATGATCCCGCCATTGAATCCGCCCACCGGTGTCGTGATTTCCAACGGCTCGAGCAGCATGCGCAAGCCGCGGGGTGGCCGGCTGCTGATAATCGAGAAAATGATTCCGTGGGCGCGCAACTCCGCGACGGCCGACTGGGCGCGCGCGGTCAACTTCTTGTCATCAGTCACCAATGTGCCATCGACATCCGAAATCACGGCCGAACATTTGAATGGCGACGGGCGCGCGCGACTCATGACGAATGTCCATCGTCATCGCTGTGGATGCTCCGCCAGCGTCGGCCATCTCGCGCCAACAGCGCGTCCGCTTCGCTCGGTCCTGTGCTTCCTGCCGGATAGATCGGCAAATCTGCCCCACCATCCTTGGCCCAGGCGTCGATCACCGGCTGCACGATGCGCCAAGACTGCTCAACCATGTCGGCGCGCATGAATAACGTCGGGTCGCCGATCATGACGTCATAGATCAGCGTCTCGTATCCGGCGTTCGGTTCTTTGGGGAACCAGTCGTCATAGCGAAAGTCCATTTTTACGGCAGCAAGGTCCACCACCTGCCCAGGGCGCTTGACCTCGAATTGCAGCGAGATTCCCTCGTCCGGCGAAATGCGCAGCACCAACCAGTTGGGCGGCAGCGCGTCGACAGGCGTGTCCGGGAACGCCCCGTAGGGCGCTTGCTTGAAGCGGATCGCAATCTCGGTATTCCGTAGCGACATGTATTTGCCGGTGCGGATGTAGAAGGGCACGCCTGCCCAACGCCAGTTATCGATTTCAAGCCGCATCGCGACATAAGTCTCGATGTTCGAATTTGGCGCCACATTGAGCTCTTGCCGATATGCCTTCACCTTTTCGCCCAGCACCATGCCGGCCCCGTACTGGCCGCGCACCGCCTCTGTCGGCTTGACGGCGGGCATCGCGGCCAACAGTTCGGTTTTTTTTGAACGGATTGCCGCGGCACCGAAACCGGTAGGCGGCTCCATGGCTACCATCGAGAGCAATGTAAACATGTGATTGGGAACCATGTCGCGCAGCGCGCCGGTCGCCTCGTAGAAATTGCCGCGTTTCTCGACGCCGACCGTCTCCGCTGCGGTGATCTGCACGTGATCGATCCGGTCGCGGTTCCAGATCGGTTCGAACAGCCCATTGGCGAAGCGGAACGCCATGATGCTCTGCACCGCGTCCTTGCCGAGAAAGTGGTCGATCCGGAAAATCTGGTCCTCGTGCACAGTGTGCTGAACGAAGGCGTTTAGCTTCCGTGCCGAATCCAGGCTGTGGCCGAACGGCTTCTCGATCACGACGCGACGCCAGAATTGAGGCTTGCCGTTTTCGTCCTTGTCCTCGTCGGTGAGCTTCGCCTTGCCGAGCTGCTCCACGGCAGCGGCAAAGAGCCGATCCGCGACTGCGAGATAGAAGATGGCGTTACCCTGGGTGCCATGGACCTTGTCGGCCTCCGCAAGCGCGCCGCGAAGCCTGTCGTACAGCTCCGGCTTCGCCAGGTCGCCCCGGACATACACCATTTTCTCCGCGAGCCGCTGCCACGCAGCCTCGTCGATTTGTTCGACGTCGAATTCCGAGGAAGCGTTACCGACAAAGCTTTTCAGCGTGTCGTAAAGGCCGTCCCGCCAACTTTCCGCGGTTCCGTCCGCGCGGGCCACGCCGATCAACGCAAATTGCTCCGGCAGCATTTTGGTGTGGGAGAGGTTGTAGAGTGCCGGCATCATCAGGCGCTTGGTCAGGTCGCCGGTTGCACCGAATATCACCATGGCGCAGGGGTCAGCCGGCTTGGCTTGGCGCAGCGGCGCGCGCGCAGTCGCTCGCGTTGTCTGCGGCGTCCGGGTCTGAAGCTTGTCAAGCATGGTGCTACTCAGCGGCCTGTTGCGCTGCCGAGTGACGCTGCGATTCCTTCGGCTTTGTTTGGGGGTCAATCGGCTCTTTACCCTCGACGTGCCCGCCGAAGCCAAAGCGCATGGCCGAGAGCACCTTTTCGCCGAAAGTATGCTCCTGCCGCGAGCGGAAACGGGCGTAGAGCGCCGAGGTGATCACATCCGCCGGAACCGATTCCTCGACCGCCGCTTCGACCGTCCACCGACCCTCCCCCGAATCCTGGACGTACCCGGAAAAGTTCTTCAATTGCGGATCCTTCGCCAGCGCGGCGGCGCCGAGATCGAGCAGCCAGGATGAGATGACGCTGCCGCGACGCCAAACCTCTGCAATATCCGGCAGGTTTAGTGTGAAGCGCTCGTCCTCGGGCAGGTCGCTCGAATCCTTGTTGCGCAGAATGTCGAAGCCCTCGGCATAGGCTTGCATTAATCCGTACTCGATGCCGTTATGCACCATCTTGACGAAGTGCCCGGCGCCGGACGGACCGGCGTGAATGTAGCCGCGCTCGGGGCGGGAATCGCCCTTCTGGCGCCCGGGCGTGCGGGGAATATCGCCGAGCCCGGGAGCGAGCGCCGAGAAGATCGGATCGAGGTGATCCACGGCTCCCTTCGGACCGCCGATCATCATGCAGTAGCCGCGCTCGATGCCCCAGACGCCGCCTGACGTTCCGCAATCGACGTAGCGAATACCCTTTTCGGCCAGTTTTTTGGCGCGACGAATGTCGTCCTTGTAGAATGAATTGCCGCCATCGATGATGATGTCGTCGCGGTCCAGCAGGCCGCCGAGACTTTCCACCGTTTCTTCGGTGACCTGCCCCGCAGGCAGCATCAGCCAGATCGCCCGCGGCTTTTCGCCGAGCGTCTTGACCACATCCGCAAGCGATGCGGCTGCCGTAGCGCCGTCGTTCGCCAGCGTCTGACGGGTCTTGGCGGTTCGCGCGTAGACCACGCAGTGGTGTCCCGCCTTCATCAAGCGGCGAGACATGTTGCCGCCCATTTTGCCAAGTCCGATCATACCGATCTGCATTGTTTCACTCCTTGGGCAGAATTCCGTTATTCGAGCGCCGCATCTATCGCGTGGGCGAGCTCCGCCAATCCCGCATTGACATCCTTGAGATGGACGCGCAGCGCGCGGCGACCGCGTTGCACCAGGACATCGAGGTCGCCACTGGCCTGCGCCGCCTTCACCACGCCGAAGCTGTATGAATGGCCGGGCACGTCGATATCGGCTGGATCGTCGCAAGTGATCTGCAGGAACACGCCGGAATTCGGCCCGCCCTTGTAAGCCTGCCCGGTCGAATGCTGGAAACGAGGCCCGAAGCCGAGGCAGGTGGCGGCGCGGGTTTTATCGCGGATGTGCGTGCGCATATCGGTCAAGGCCTGGGTATGCGCGTCGTCGCGCTGGACATAGGCGAGTAACGCCACGTAGTCGCCCGCTTTTGTGCCGCCGTGCACGCGACCGAAATGACTCTTCAGATGGCCGGTCAGCGTATTGTGCCGACCGAGCTCGGCGGCGTTACGCGGATCGGCAAAGAGGGCGAGGCCATTCTCGCGAAAGATCGGCGTCTCTGCCGGCAAGCGATGCGACTTCTCGTAGGCTTCAGTCAGCGCGCGCGTCTTGTCTTTGCTTGCCTCGACATCCGGCTGGTCGAACGAGTCGATGCCGATGATCGCGCCGGCCACTGCGATCGCCATCTCCCAGCGGAAGAATTCCTGCCCGATATGCCATACGTCCTTCACGCTGATCCGTACGACCGGATGACCGGCCCGTTCCAGCGCTTCCACCGCCTGCCGTTGCGACGGATCAATCTCGCCGTCCAGCTCCAGGTAGGCGAAAAACCGGTCGCTGCCGTAGCGCTCGGGCGTCGTGAGCGGCTCACCGGCCAGCGGGATCAGCCCGCGCCCGTGCTTGCCTGTACTCTCCGCCAGAAGCTGCTCCAGCCAGGCACCAAGATCGGCAATCCCCGGCGAGGCAATGATCGTCACCTTGTCGCGGCCGAACCGCGTTGCCGCCACGCCCATGGCGATGCCGAGCTGCACACCCGGATTCTCCGCCGGCGGCACGTCCGCGCCGCAGGCTCGCTCCATCGGCTGCGTCGTCTCGAGCAAGCGCTTGACGTCGATACCCATCGCCGCAGCCGGCACCAGACCGAACTTCGACAGAACCGAGTAGCGGCCGCCGATCGAAGGCACGCCATAGAAGATGTGGGCAAAGCGCAGCTCCTCCGCGCGGCGCTCCAGCGATGAACCCGGATCGGTAACGGCGACGAAGTGCTCGCCGATTTTTTCCTTACTTCGCACGGTGCCGACGCGGTCGAGAAAATACTCCATGAAAAAGTTAGGTTCGAGCGTGCTCCCGGATTTGGAAGAGACGACAAACAGCGTTTTGCCGAGATCAACCGCCCGCTCGATCGCCATGATCTGTGCCGGGTCGGTGCTGTCGAGCATGCGGAAGCGGGGCCAGCCCGACTGGGGCCCGAAAGTTTCGCTCAACGCTTCAGGCCCCAGGCTTGAGCCGCCCATGCCGAGCAGTACGACGTCGGTGAAACCGCCCTTCTTTATCTCCTGCGCAAAACCTTGCAGCCGATCAACATCGGCCAGCTCCTCCTCCACGACGTCGAGCCAGCCGAGCCATTTGTCCTCGTCCGTCCCAGTCCACAGAGTTTTGTCGCCCGCCCAAAGACGCCGAATGCGCCCGTCTTTGCGCCAAATCTCCATTTCCGCATCGAAGGCGGTCTTTAGTTCGGGAGACCCCAGCCCGATGACGGGGCGGGCACGATCGCCTTCACGTAAAGTGCGGCGGCGCCGAGCGATGGCACCGAACAACTTGTCGAACGAATCCGCGAATTGCTGCACGCCCTCGACGACCAGATCTTTGGTAATCTCCTTTAGCGAGATGCCGTATTGTTCCAACTCGGCGAGTATCGCACAGGCGCCCGCAACGTCTTTTTCTATAGCGTCAGGTATCGCCGTACCATGGTCGCGGAACGCGTCCATGGTCGCCGGTGGAATCGTATCGACGGTGTCGCGGCCGATGAGTGCCTCGACATACATCGTGTCCTTGTAGGACGGATCTTTGGTGCTGGTGGAAGCCCAAAGCAAGCGTTGCGTCTTGGCACCCGCTGCGGCCAAGCGTTGCCAGCGGGCGCCGGAGAACAGCTCCTTGTAGCGAGCGTAAGCGATTTTCGCGTTGGCGATCGCCACCTTGCCGCGGAATCGATTCACCAGCCGCCTGTCGTCAAGCTTCTCCAGCCGTTTGTCGACAGCCGTGTCGATGCGACTGACAAAAATGCTTGCGACGCTGCCGATCTTGGAGACGTCGCCACCGGCGCGCGCCAAGTCCTCGAGCCCACAGATATAGGCTTCGACGACTTGCTCGTAGACGCTCACGGCGAAGAGCAAGGTGATGTTGATGTTTAGTCCGTGACCAATGAGTGCGCGGATCGCAGGAATACCAGCCGGGGTCGCCGGCACCTTCACCATCAGGTTGGGACGCTTCACCGCTGCCCAAAGCCGCAACGCTTCGGCGACCGTGGCTTCGGTGTCGTTGGCCAGATAAGGCGAGCATTCCAGACTGATGTAGCCGTCTCTGCCCTGCGTCTCCTCGTAAATCGGTCGCAACACATCGGCGGCGGCCTGAATATCGGCGGTTGCCAAGTGTTCGTAGATTGCGGAGATGCTGTGATCGGCCCCAGCTTGGAATTGTTTCAGCGCATCCGCATATTCGTCGCTCTCGCCGATTGCCTTCTCGAAGATCGAAGGATTCGAGGTGACTCCCTTTAATCCGTCGCGTTCGATCAGATCTCGCAACTCGCCCTTCTCAATCAGGCTGCGCTTTAGATAATCCAGCCAGGGCGATTGACCGCATGCTTCGAGCTGCTTCAGTGGATTCATGCCACCTGCCCCTTGGCACTCTTGGATTTCGCAATCTGCTCTTTGGCCGCGGCGAGAATCTTCTCCGGCGTGAAGCCGAATTTCGTCATAAGATCCTTGATCGGGGCGGACGAGCCGAAGGTGTACATGCCGATCTTGGCACCACCCGCGCCCACGTAGCGATCCCAGCCGATCACTGAACCCTCCTCGACCGAGACGCGCGCCGTAATGTCGGGCGGCAGCACGCTGTCGCGATAAGCCTGATCCTGCAGTTCAAACAACTCCCACGACGGCATGCTAACGACCCGCGAAGGAATGCCGTCCCTCTTGAGCGCCTCATAGGCGTCGACGCAGAGTGCGACCTCGCTGCCGGTGCCGATCAGGATCACTGCCGACTTACCTCTTTCGGCATCAGCCATGACATAGGCGCCCCGCGCGACACCTGCGGCCGAGGCGAAGCGCGTGCGGTCGAAGGTCGGGAGCGGTTGGCGAGTGAGCACCAGACAGGCGGGCTGGTGCTTCAGCCCGATAATGACCCGCCACGCCTCGACAACTTCATTGGCGTCAGCGGGTCGTAGCGTGACGAGGCCGGGAATGCTGCGGAGCGCTATGAGCTGCTCGACCGGTTGATGCGTTGGGCCGTCTTGCCCAAGCCCGATTGAATCATGCGTAAACACGAAAACGACGGGAAGCTCCATCAGCGCGCTCAAGCGAATGGGCGGCTTCATGTAGTCGGAGAAGATAAGGAAGGTCGATCCGAAGCTGCGAAGCTTGGACAATGCGAGCCCATTGAGGATCGCGCCCATGGCATGCTCGCGGATGCCGAAGTGCAGATTGCGGCCACCGGGCTTGTCAGCCTCCAGATCGCCGGCGCCTTCGAATAAGAGCCGCGTTTTGGTGGACGGCGCCAGATCGGCAGAGCCGCCGATCAGCCAAGGGTAATGCGAGGCAATGGCGTTGAGCACTTTGCCGGAGGAGTCGCGCGTGGCAAGACCCTTGGCGTCGGCGGCGAAACCCGGAAAGCCGACGTCCCAGTTCGCCGGCAATTCGCGCCGTTGCATGCGCTCGATCTCGTCGGCGAGATCGGGATACTTTCTTCGATAGGATTCGAATTGCGTAAGCCAAGCGTTGTGCAGGCTTTGGCCGCGTCGCCCCATGCCGTCGCGGAAGTGCTCGCGCACGCCGTCCGGCACGAGAAATTTGGCGTCCTCAGGCCAGCCATAGCTTCGCTTGGCGAGACGTATCTCCTCCTCGCCGAGCGGCTCGCCGTGGGCGGCGCTGGTGTCATGCTTGTGCGGTGCGCCGTAGCCGATGTGGCTGTCGACGATAATAAGCGTTGGCGCGTCCTTGGTTCCGCGGAAAATCTCGATCGCCTGGGCCAGCCGCTCTCGATCGTTGACATCGCCAACGTGCTGCACGTTCCAGCCGCAGGCAAGGAAACGCGCCGCGACATCGTCGCTGAAAGCCAGATCCGTGTGCCCTTCGATCGTCACGCGGTTGCTGTCGTAGAACCAGCAAAGATTTCCGAGCATCTGGTGGCCCGCGAACGAGGCCGCTTCGCTCGATACGCCCTCCATCATGTCGCCGTCACCGCATACGACGTAGACGTCATAGTCGAACATCGCGAAATCCGGTCGGTTGAAATGCTTGGCCAACCACCGTCCGGCCAACGCCATACCAACGCCGTTGCCGCAACCCTGGCCCAGAGGGCCGGTTGTCGTTTCGACGCCCGACGTGACGTGATATTCCGGATGACCGGGACATTTGCTCCCGACCTGCCGAAATCGCTTGATGTCGTCGAGCGAGACCGCGGGCTCGCCCAGGCGCTGGTATCTGGCATTCACCGCTTTCACGCCGCTGAGATGAAGTATTGCGTAGAGCAACATCGAAGCGTGGCCGTTGGACAACACGAAGCGATCGCGATTGGGCCAAATCGGATCCTCCGGATTGAACCGCAGAAAATTTTGCCACAGGGCGTAGACCAACGGCGCCAATGCCATTGGCGTGCCCGGGTGGCCGGAATTCGCCTGTTGCACGGCATCCATTGCCAGTGTGCGAATGGTGTTTATGCAAAGCTGATCGATTGAGCGGTCCGGTTCGGTTCCCCAAACCGGTACGTCGATGCGGCGGTTCTTTGCCGATTTAGCTGGCATGAGCGGCTTCTCGCGGTGTGCGGATACGCACTCCACCGGTGCAGAAGGAGAAGCGCCCCTGACAATCAACCCTTGGATAAGGCGACGGTTCCACCCTCAAATTCAATGATTTGCCGCAGATCGACCCGGTGACTGCTGCCGGTGAGCAATATTGCTCAGTCGTTGACCGAATGAAGCAAATCGTTACCCCGCGCACGCCTGCTGAACCCACACGCGGCAAGAGCCCTTTCACACAAACGATCCGGGTCGCGCTCACCGCCCTGCGTAAGTGAAATGATGCGTGTGGCAATCATTTCTCCCACGATCCCTGTTCGGGTGCCCAAAACCGTGAATGTTTTCAATTGCCTTACGGTAAGCATCAGACATCGTCTTAATGTCTGCAGCCTCAAACACCCCATTGCTGATGAATGGAATTATCGAGGTCATGACCCCCTCCGTTAGTCGCCCCGACGGGTTCAATGTTCCCATCCGAACAGGAGCGAAGCTGTTCAAAATTGACCACATCGAACGGGAGTGGAGGCGCAATCGTTGGGTAAACGTGACAGTGCGGATTTCGCGTATCAGCCCAGTCATTCAAAGCGTTCAGTATAAAATTGATCAAATTGTGAAAATGTAATCCGTCCCAACAAGACACGGACTCCCGATGCCTGATTTCAGAGAGAACAATTGCATGCCGCATTGTAGAGAACAGATGCATGCCGCAACGCATTGAAGACTACGCGCTTATCGGCGACTGCGAGACGGCGGCCCTGGTCGGTCGCGATGGCTCAATTGATTGGCTCTGTTGGCCACGATTCGATTCCGACGCCTGCTTCGCGGCTCTCCTCGGCACGCCGGAACACGGCCGCTGGCTCATTGCCGCACAAGATGGAACGGCCCGGGTAACACGGCGATACCAGCCAGACACGCTGATCCTGGAAACGCGTTTCGGGAGTGCCGACGGAGCCGCGACGATCGTCGACTTCATGCCCGGACATCAAACAGGCTCCAGTATCGTGCGCCTCATTATTGGCGAGCGCGGCCGTGTCACGATGAGGAACGAACTGGTGATCCGTTTTGGCTACGGGACGACAGTGCCGTGGATGACCAGACTCGACGACGGGACACGCAGAGCCATCGCCGGACCCGACATGGTTTTGTTGCGAACGAGTGCGCCGCTACGTGGCGAAGATTTCAAGACCGTCGGCGAATTTAGCGTCGGCCCCGGAGAAACCGTATCATTCACCCTGTCCTACGCGCCGTCGCATTTACCTGCTCCCGCGGCGGAGAATCCTCTCGACCAGCTCCGCGCCACGCAAGAGTTCTGGCGTGACTGGGCCAACAAAAGCAAAGCTTCCGGTCAGTGGGCGGACACCGTCAATCGCTCGCTCATCACGCTGAAGGCGTTGACCTATGCTCGTACCGGAGGAATGGTCGCCGCGCCGACAACGTCGTTGCCCGAACACATTGGAGGTACCCGTAATTGGGACTATCGCTTTTGCTGGCTGCGCGACGCGACGCTGACCCTCCTCGCGCTCATGAACGCCGGTTACCTGGAAGAAGCGCAAGCATGGCGCGAATGGTTGTTGCGCGCCGCCGCCGGCAAACCCAGCCAGTTACAAATCATGTACGGGATTGCGGGCGAACGGCGCTTGACCGAATGGGAGGCTCCCTGGCTCCCCGGCTACGACAAATCAAGCCCCGTCCGTATCGGCAACGCCGCTCACACCCAACTTCAGCTCGACATGTATGGCGAGCTCATGGACGCGTTGCATCATGCGCGGCAGTGGGGGTTGGCAGCAAGCGAATCTGGCTGGACCCTGCAGCTGGAAGTCCTCGAACATTTGGAAGAAGTGTGGCCGGAGATGGACGAGGGGATCTGGGAAGTACGCAGCGGCGCCCGCCACTTCACCTTTTCGAAAATTATGGCATGGGTTGCGTTCGATCGAGCGATCAAAAGCGCTGAAGCATTCAACCTCGAGGGTCCACTCGATCGGTGGCGGCAGGAGTGCCGTAAAATTCACGACGACGTCTGTCGCCGCGGTTTCGATCCGGAACTGGGAAGCTTCGTGCGGTCTTACGGGTCAAAAGAACTCGATGCCAGCCTGTTGCTTCTGCCGACGGTCGGATTCCTGCCGCCGGCGGATCCGCGCGTGCGCGGCACAGTAGAAGCAATCGAGCGCAAACTTGTCGTGAACGGGCTGGTCACACGCTATGACACAACTGAATCCGAAGACGGCTTGTCGTCCGCCGAAGGCGTATTTCTCGCGTGCAGCTTCTGGCTGGTCGACGCTTACGTGCTGCTGGATCGCACAGCCGACGCCCGCCGATTGTTCGAGCGCCTCTTGACCCTATGCAACGATGTTGGATTATTGAGCGAGGAGTGCGATCCCGGAACCGGCCGCCTGCTGGGCAATTTTCCTCAAGCGCTATCTCATATCGCGCTGATCAATTCCGCCTTCAATCTGAGCGAGGCGGCAAAACCGGCGATTCAGCGCCCGGACAGCCCGAGGGATAATGCTCGTGAATAGGCGCGAACGCGGGACCGGTCGATGCAGATCAAGCGGCGGCCTTCGCGCCCAAGCCTCTCACCGCCTCGATCATCATCGTCATTACGGCGTTAGCGTCGCCGTAGACCATGTTGCAATTGTCGGCGTAGAAAAGGGCGTTGACGATGTCGGCGTAGCCTTTGCCCTGACCGCGTTTGACGACATAGACCTGTTTGGCCTGGTCGGCGTTGAGGATAGGCATGCCGAAGATCGGCGAGGATTTGTCCGTGCGCGCCGCTGGGTTCACGACGTCGTTGGCGCCGATGACCAGAGCCACGTCGATGGTCTTGAATTCATCGTTGATATCGTCGAGCTGGAAAATGAGATCGTAAGGCACCCCCGCTTCGGCGAGCAGGACGTCCATCTGACCTGGCATGCGACCGGCGACGGGATGGATCGCGAATTTCACGGAGACACCCGCTGCGAGCAGCAGCTTTACGAATTCGTAGAGCTTTTGTTGCCCCTGCGCGGCAGCCAAGCCATAGCCGGGAATGATGATGACATTCTTTGCATAGCGCATAAAAATGCCGGCATCGGCCGCCGCGGTTGGCTTCAGGCTGCCTTTGATGTGACTCGCCTTGTGCTTCGGCGTGCCGCCAAAATTTGTGAATAGGACGTTTGCGACCGAGCGGTTCATGGCGTGTGCCATCAGCAATGTCAGCAGCGTGCCGGCGGCACCGACCACCATTCCGGCTATCATCAATGCCGGATTCCCCAACACGAACCCTTCAAGACCGACCGCTAGTCCGGTGGCGGCGTTGTAGATCGAGATCACCACGGGCATATCCGCGCCGCCGATCGGCAGCGTCATGAGAATGCCGTAGATCAGCGCACAGCCGAAGAACAGATAGATCAGCTGCGGCGTCGGCAGCAGTTGGCCGGACGCGCCTTGGGCCACATAGATGAAATAGCCCGCGACGGCGAGCGTGCCCAGCAAGACAAGGATGTTGAAATACTGCTGACCACGCACGCGCAGCGGCTTCTTGATGACGCCCTGCAGCTTGGCCCAGGCAACCAACGAACCCGATAGCGAAATCGAGCCGATCAGCGCACCCAGCAGCGTTACCACAAGCTGGGTCGTTCCCGGCGTCTTGGTGCCGAACAGTTCCACCGCGGCGATGGCGCCGGCGGCTCCGCCGCCCATGCCGTTATAGATCGCAACCATTTGCGGCATGGCCGTCATCGCGACTTTCTTGCCGGCCCACCAGGCGACCCCGCCGCCTACGATGAGCGCGACGACGCCGAGGCCGACATTGACCATCAGATGCGGCTTGGCGGCGGCGCCGACGTCAAAGGCATAGAAAAAGCTGGCTAGGACGGCGACCAGCATGCCGAGGCCGGCGACGAAGATCCCCGATGGCGCGGTTACCGGCGACGACATGCGCTTGAGGCCATAGAGGAACAGCAAAGCTGCCGCGAGATCGGTGACACCGATGATGAGTTGGGCAGTGCTTGCCATCGTCATGTCAGATCCTCAATCCTTCCTCGGGTGGCGGGCTTTCACATGACTAAGCTTCGCGTGCTGAGCTTTCTGTCCGCTGGTCTGGAACATCGCCAGCATCCGATCGGTGACGGCATAGCCGCCCGCGGCATTGCCGGCGCCGAGCAATACGGCGAAGAACCCGATCGCCTGCTCCTGTACCGTGCTGGCGTTAAGCAATACGAACATGCCGCCCACCACCACGATGCCATGCACGAAATTGGAGCCGGACATCAGCGGCGTATGCAGGATCGCCGGCACATGGCCGATGATGACCCAGCCGGCAAAAGCGGCGAGCATGAAGACGTACAGGGCTACAAAGCCGGTAATTTGGATTGAAAAGTCCATTGTGCTGTCCTCGTTGGGCTTCAGGCCGCTTTCACGGGTGCCTTGGCTGCGGGTGCCTTGGCTGCGGGAGTCTTGGTTGCGGGAGTTTTGGTTGCGGTTTTATCGGCTTTGTTGCTGGGATAAGCCTCTTGCTCGCTCTTATCGCTGTGCATCTTGCCGTCATGGGTCAGAACGGTTTTGGCGAGTACTTCATCGTCCCAGTTCAGCGTGACGATGTTGTCATTCATCATCAGCGCGAGCAGGGCGGCGACATTCTTCGCGTACAGTTCGCTGGCGTCCTGCGCGAGGAGCGACGGCACGTTGAGTGGTGCGACGATCGTTACTTGCCCGACCCGTGCGATTTCGCCCGGTTGCGTGTCCTCGCAATTTCCGCCGCCGTCGGCTGAAAGGTCTACGATCACGGCGCCAGCCTTCATGCCGGCGACCTGCGACCTGCTGATCAGCTTGGGTGAAGGCCGCCCGGGGATTGCTGCCGTGGTGATGATTAGGTCCGACTGCTGGATATGCCGGGTCAGCACCGCATCGATCTTGCTTTTCTCTTCGGCGGTAAGTTCGCGGGCATAGCCGCCCTTGCCGCGGGCATCCACGCCAGTCGCGACGAATGTAGCGCCCAGCGAGGCGACTTGTTCTCCAGTTTCCGGACGCACGTCATAGCCCTCGACCACGGCGCCAAGACGATGCGCGGTAGCGACCGCCTCAAGGCCGGCGACACCGAGGCCCATGACAAGGACTTTAGCTGGGCCGATCGCGCCCGCGGCCGTTGTTATCTTCGGCAGGATGCGGGCGAGATGGGTCGCGCCGAGTTGCACCGCATAATATCCCGCCAAGGCGGACTGGCTCGACAGCGCGTCCATCGCCTGCGCCCGCGTGATGCGTGGAATCCGGTCCATGGCAAAGCAGCTGATCTTTTTGTCCAAAAGACGCTTCACCAAAGCGGGTTCGTTGCCCGCATAAATGAAGGAAATCAGGATCGCGCCCTCCTTCATCGCATTGATCACATCCAACGCAGGGGGCTGCACGGCAAGAACCACGTCGGCATCGCCGACCAGCGCGTGGCGATCCGCCGTGAAAGAGACATCATTGAAGACAGCATCGACCAAGCTAACGGCATCGCCCGCGCCCGATTGCATATGCAGCTTAGCGCCGAGCTTGACGAGCTTTGCTACAACGGACGGCACCAGCGCCACGCGTCGTTCGTGGGGATGTGTTTCCTTTAGAATGGCGACGTTGACATACATGAGGCACTCCACGGCGCTGAGAAAGCTATGGCCTAGTCCGGATCGCTTCCGTCGCTCTGATCGCTAGGCCTCGATTATCACCTTGAGCGCTTTTGTTTTGGCCGCGTTTCCGAAGGTTTCGTAGGCGTCGAGGATTTTATCGAGCTTGAAGCGATGGGTAATCAGGAGTTTGGGGTCGATCTTGTGAGATCCGACCGTCTTGAACAGCATCGGTATCGTGGCGGTGTCGACCAACCGCGTGGTGATGGAAATATTGCGGTCCCACAGGCGCTCCAGATGAAGCGCCACCTGCGTTCCATGAACGCCGATATTGGCGATGGTGCCGCCCGGCGCAACGATTTGTTCGCACATCTCGAAAGTGGCGGGAATACCTACCGCTTCGATGGCGGTGTCGACACCGCGTTTTCCGGTCATCTTCATGACCATCTCCACAGCTTTGCCGTCGGCGCTGTTGATGCCTGTGGTGGCGCCGAAGCGCTTCGCCATTTCAAGGCGATTGTCGTCGAGATCGATCATGACAATCTCGGCCGGTGAGAAGAATTGCGCGGTGAGCAACGCTGCAAGCCCGACCGGGCCCGCGCCGACGATCGCCACCGTGCTTCCCGGCTGAACTTTGCCGTTGAGCACGCCGCATTCGAACCCTGTCGGCAAGATGTCGCTGAGCATCACCAGGGCTTCTTCGTCGGACCCTTCGGGAATGGGATAGAGGCTTGTGTCGGCGTGGGGAGTGCGAACGAATTCAGCCTGCGTTCCGTCGATGCTGTTGCCGAGAATCCAGCCGCCGGTGGTGCAGTGTGAGAACATCTGTTTGCGGCAATAAACGCATTTGCCGCAGGCGCTCACACAGGAGATGAGAACACGATCTCCCGGCTTGAACACCGTGACGGCAGGACCGATCTTGTCGACGATCCCTACGCCCTCGTGGCCGAGAATACGGCCGGGCTGGCAAGTCGGAACATCTCCCTTGAGGATGTGCAGGTCGGTCCCGCAAATCGTCGTCTTTACTATTTTGACGATCGCGTCCGTCGGCGCCGTGATGTCCGGCTTTGGACGATCTTCCAGGGCTTTTTTGCCTGGCCCCCGGTAAACGAAAGCTTTCATTGTCGCTGCAGACGTATCTCGTGCCCGAGTCGGCGGTCGTGGCATCGTCGTGAGAGTCATGGTCTGTCACCTTTCAAGGTGAGTTGGTTGATGGTCCTGACCATGTCTACGTGCGCTTTGGCTTGGCCACCCTCGGCAATTTAACAACTGCAAGTGAAAACATGGGCTATCGCAACATCCTTCAACAAGGTGTTGCTCCGGGTCTGATCAAAATTGACCGCTTTCTAAAAATCCAATCGTACTTTAAATGGGCGGTGCCAAGGGGGATATTGGCGAACGTCGGCGAAATTGCGCGGCGGAAGCGGAATGATGACGAGGCCGCCAACTGAGGCAACCTCACGATGACGAGCGAGCGGTCGCGTCAGCCCCTCAAGAGAAGGACTATAATAATGATTACCAATATCGTGCCGAGGCCCCCGCCAAAATAATGGTAAGGAGGTCCCAGATAGAAGCCGCCACCACCAAAAAGAAGGACCAGAATAATCAAGAGTAGGATCAGCCCCATTTCATCCTCCTAGGAAAATCACCGCATGATGCGGGTAAATTAAGTGCAGTGCGAAGGCATAAGTTCCGTTCGCCTAAAAAGTTCCCTCTCAAATAATAATAGGCCTCCCGGCCTAACAAATAGGTGCAAAGGGCTCGGACTTAGGACAGCGTAGAAGTGAGGCGACCGACTGAGGCGGCGAACTTTAGTCGCCCCTCGGAACGACGTGCTTCCTTTCGAGATTGCAGGCCGGACAGACGTAAACAATCTCGTCACGCGGCGAGTATGACATTGTCGGTGCGATTGTTTTGATCCTCATCGGCGCGTCGCAACGCCAGCAAACTACTGGCATAATAGAGCTGGGCGGTTTTTGCCATTCGTTCATAAGCGACATTGTAACCCTCCGTGCTTGCTGACTTGCACGGTGCGGCGGGAATGAAGGGAGGTCTGTATAAAAGTGACCAGGCGGCACCAAACGGCGGGTGGAAAGCCAATATCCGCGCCAAGGCCAAAAACGACGAGTACCTAATCGGTTGCGTCGGCCTATGCTACCTTCTTTGCGGAGCAAGGGCGTGTCTAAATATTTTCGTCCTCTTCCAATGGAAATTCGGCGACCGTCGTCCCGTCCGCATTCATGATGGTCATATGCCAGTCTGAAAAATTCGATCTGGACATAAACATGCCGTCGGCTCGAAGCTTCCTGGCAATCTCCCTCGCGCCTTCGACGGCCGCGTCCGCATTCGCGAAATCAAGCCCCTGTTCCGGAAGAGTGGTCGCATAGTTCGAGAATTCGACTTTGAACTTTGGCATGTCGAGCGGGTAACGCGGCCAGGGCAATTAGGTTGCGCGACGTGCCATGTGATCATCGCTGGGTATGTCGAGCAACTCCGCAAGAGCAGTAGTCCTGCAGGATACGGGCAACGCGACGGCAGCAGGTGCGCGGGTTACACTTGGATTAACGGCGCAAGGAACCCGGGATCATGTCAGCCGATATCGTTGGCGAAGACAATTCGGCGAATGCGGGCGTTGCTCGCAAGACCACACCGGCGGCCACCCTCGCTGCACTCGGGGTTGTTTATGGCGATCTAGGAACCAGTCCGCTCTACACGCTGCAGGCAATCGTCGGGGCAACCGGCGGACATTTCTCCAGGGAGGCGGCGCTCGGCAGTCTTTCGCTGATCTTCTGGGCGCTGATCATCACCATTTCCATCAAATATTGCTTGTTCGTCATGCGCGCCGACAATCACGGCGAAGGCGGCATCCTGGCGCTGATGTCGATGACCGGCTCAAACTGGTCCGAAGGCGGTCGCATCCTTATCGTCATGGGGCTGTTCGGAGCGGCGTTGATCTACGGCGACGGCATCATCACGCCGGCGATCTCGGTGCTGAGCGCCCTCGAAGGGCTCAACGTCGCCACCGATATTTTCAAGCCGCACATCGTCTCGATGGCGGTTGCGATCTTGTTCGCCCTGTTCGCAATCCAGAGCCGCGGCACCGCGCAGATCGCCCGTGCTTTCGGACCGGTGATGCTGTTGTGGTTTGCCGTCATCGCAGCGTTAGGCGTTGCCGGCATTTCCCGCTATCCGGCGGTAATTAGCGCGGTCGATCCGCGATACGGGATGGCGCTATTGACAGGCCACGGCTGGAGCGGGATCGCCGTGCTCGGCGGGGTCTTTCTGGCGATGACCGGCGCCGAAGCCATGTATGCTGACATGGGCCATATCGGCCGTAATCCGATCCGCACCTCGTGGTACGGGATCGTGCTGCCGGCGCTGCTACTCAATTATGCCGGGCAAGTCGCGCTTTTCCTCGACGATCCGGCCATGGACGGCAATCCGTTTTTCCGGCTGGCACCATCATGGTCCTTATATCCACTCGTCGGGCTTTCAACCGTTGCCACGATCATTGCCAGCCAGGCGATCATCACCGGATCGTTTTCGCTCACCCGTCAGGCGATGCAGCTCGGCTGGTTCCCGGGCGTTCGGATCCGCCAGACTTCTTCAGAGGAATACGGGCAGATCTACGTGCCGTTCGTGAACTGGACGATGATGGCGCTGACGGTTGCGCTCACCGTCAGCTTCGGCAGTTCGGATCGCTTAGCGGGCGCCTACGGTACCGCGGTTTCGACCACCATGCTGCTCACGACAGCGCTGCTTTATAATGTCATGCGGGCGCGCTGGCGCTGGCCGGCAAGACCGGCGCTGATCGCGAGCGGCCTGTTTCTCGCTGTCGACTTCGCGTTCTTCGCGGCCAATCTCTTCAAGATCCGGGAAGGCGGTTGGATACCCCTGATGTTCGGCACCTTGGTGTTCATCGTCATGATCTTATGGCACTTCGGCTTCGAGGCCCTGCGCAACCGCCATGCAGTGCTGACTGAGAAGCCGGATGCGTTCTTCTCCCGTCTCAAGGAGAGCCGTGTACCGCGCGTGCCCGGCACGGCCATCTTTCTGACGCGCCTCAGCACGACGATCCCGTTCCTGATCGTCGAGCACGTCGCACAGATGAGAGCACTGTCCGAAACCGCGATCGCGCTGACGGTAAAATTCGAGGATATCCCGCGCGTCGCGCCTGGTGACCGCATTGAGCTGGAGAAGCTCGCCGAGGGATTTTGGCATATCATTGTGCACTTTGGGTTCGTCCAGGTGCCTGACATTCCCGCTGCCTTACGGCAAGCGAAAGATCGCGGGTGTCCGATCGACCTCGAAGATGCAATCTACTTCGGCGGCCGGGACACGATAGTCTGCTCTAAACGGCGCAGCTGGCTGCTGCGCGCCAGACTGCGCCTGTTCACGCTGATGTTCCGCAATTCGGTGCGTGCAGTGGACTTGTTCAACATTCCTCCGGAGAATTTCGTAGAAATCGGCCGGCAGATCGAGATTTAGGAGTCAAGCGCGTCCCTCCGCGAGGTCTGCAACGAAGGGCTAGTCACCAACAAATCGAGAACAGGAAGGTGTCCCACCGCACCAAAAAGTGGGGCACTTTTCAAGATTTTCCGAAACAGATTCAAAGCTGATTTTTTGGGGTGGCGCTCCCTACGGGAATCGAACCCGTGTTTCAGCCTTGAGAGGGCCGCGTCCTAGACCGCTAGACGAAGGGAGCGTGCCGGTGAAATAAACCCCGAATGGCGCGAGCGCGCAAGCTGTTCACGGCTCGGTCGCGAACCTGATCCGGCCGGTTTCTTTCAGGGTCTTGAGGTCGTAGGTGCGGACCTCGGCCGCGCCGCCGATATCGAGCGTGACCGCGAGGCGGTCGCCGGCCATCGAGGTTGCGACGATGCGGGCGCCTTTCGGCAGCGTGACGATCCCTTCGGTGACGGCGCCGGCACTGCCGCCGGCGCGGAAAACGCGATAGCCGATGACGCTGACGACCGCGGCGATCGCGATCAGCGTCGTGATGCCGGATATGATCATCAAGAAGCGTACGCGCGTGACCATGCGGTCGGCCACGGCGCTGGCTTCGACGGGCCCGTCGCTTTGCGCTTCAACCGTGGCTAATTTGTTCATTGCCGATGCCGAAAGAATTGCCCAAAGAAACCACCGTGACGCCGACGCACAAATTAATCCATCTCGCCGACGACGATGCCGGCGGCCGGCTTGACCGCGTGCTCGCCGCGCATGTCGCCGAGCTTTCGCGCACGCGGCTCAGGGCGTTGATCGAGGCGGGCGCGGTCGCCGTCGATGGGCGCACGATCCGTGATCCCAGCCATCGCGTCAATTCCGGCGCCGCAATCGCGCTCGACATACCGCAGCCGGCCGCCGCCAAGCCCGCCGCCGAAGCCATCCCGCTCAACGTCGTCTACGAGGACGCCGACATCATCGTGATCGACAAGCCGCGGGGGCTGGTCGTGCATCCCGCCGCCGGGCACCAGAGCGGGACATTGGTCAATGCGCTGATCGCCCACTGCGGCGCGAGCCTTTCCGGCATCGGCGGGGAAAAGCGTCCCGGGATCGTGCATCGCCTCGACAAGGACACCAGCGGGCTGATGGTGGTGGCGAAAAACGACCGCGCGCATCGTGGCCTTGCGGCGCAATTTGCCGGCCACGGCCGCGACGGCCGGCCGTTCGAGCGCGGCTACCTCGCCTTCGTCTGGGGCGCACCGGACCGCCCGCGCGGCACCGTCGACCGGCCGATCGACCGGCACAAGACAGCCCGCGACCGCATGGCGGTGCGCGAAGGCGGCCGCGAGGCGGTCACGCATTGGGAGGTGCTTGAGCGCTATAACGGCCAAAAGACCATAAAACGGGGCAAACGCAGCCGGGCCGAACCGCCGGTGGCAAGCTTACTGTCCTGCCGGCTGGAAACCGGGCGAACTCACCAGATTCGAGTGCATCTGGCCGCCATTGGCCACCCGCTGCTGGGGGATGACGTCTACGGCCCCGGTTTTCGCACCAAAGCCGCGCTATTGCCGGCACCGGCCCAAGCAGCTCTGAAGGCCCTTGGCGGACAGGCCCTTCATGCCCAAATATTGGCCGTTGAACACCCAATCACCGGTAAAATACTGCGGTTCCGCTCGGAACTGCCGCCAGGGCTTGCCCGTTTGCATGCTATGCTGGCGGCCAAATCAGTTGATTCTAGTGATAAATAGCGGCCTTTCTTAACGGCCCGGGCGTTTTTCCACCCGATTATACCCAATCAAGGCGGCGTCGCGCTGATTTGATACCTCCTTACTACCGCTTGCGGGAGCGGACCGAGTATGTTGCAGGTGCGAAATAAAGAAGTCGCCGTCGGCTTTGGGGAAGCGACGGCATGATCGCCTGCCACAGTGGCGGGGGCGTAAATATTAAGGAAAGGGCGCTGTCATGGCCCAAACTGCTGCACTGCCCGTATTGTCGGGCGAAACCGGCCTCACCCGGTATCTAGAAGAGATCAGGCGGTTCCCAATGCTGGAACCGCAGGAAGAGTTCATGCTGGCGAAGCGTTGGCGCGAGCACGGCGACCGCGACGCTGCGCACAAGCTCGTCACCAGCCATCTGCGGCTCGTCGCCAAGATCGCCATGGGCTATCGCGGCTATGGGCTGCCAATCTCGGAAGTGATTTCCGAAGGAAATGTCGGGCTGATGCAGGCGGTCAAGCGCTTCGAGCCCGATAAGGGATTTCGGCTGGCGACCTACGCCATGTGGTGGATCAAGGCAGCGATCCAGGAATACATTTTGCGCTCCTGGTCGCTCGTCAAAATGGGCACTACCGCCAACCAGAAAAAGCTGTTCTTCAATCTGCGCAAGGCCAAGAGCCGGATTTCCGCGCTCGACGAAGGCGACATGCGGCCTGAGCAGGTCAAGCTCATCGCCAAGCGCCTGGGCGTGACCGAGCAGGACGTGATCGACATGAACCGCCGGCTTGGCGGCGATGCTTCGCTCAACGCGCCAATCCGCGAAGACGGCGATTCCGGCGAGTGGATGGACTGGCTGGTCGACGACTCGGTCAGCCAGGAAAGCCGGCTCGCCGAGAGCGAGCAATCGGAGAACCGCCACAAGGCGCTGGGCGAGGCGCTCACGGTGCTGAACGATCGCGAGCGCCGCATCTTCGAGGCGCGGCGGCTGGCCGATGAGCCGATCACGCTGGAGGAGCTCGCCGACGAGTTCGGCGTGTCGCGCGAGCGCGTCCGCCAGATCGAGGTGCGCGCCTTCGAGAAAATCCAGAAGGCGGTGAAGAGTCAGATCAGCGCCATGGAAAATCCGCACGCCGCGCCCGCGGCCATGGCCGCGGCGGCGCATTAACGTATCCTTGCTCCCCGCATGCGGGGAGAAGGTCGGAATGAGGGAGCGTCTAACGGCGCTCAGACTAGCGGCTAGTCCCCTCACCCGGATTGCTTCGCAACACAGCGATGCTTCGCCTCTCTCCCCGCGCATCGGGGAGAGGTTTTTTACTCCGCCAACATCCCGCGCAATAGCCGGCGTGAAGCGTAGATCGCCGCGCCGGCGAGCGCAGCGATTGCCGCCACCAGCAGAAAGAATTCCGGCTTTTCCATCCGGCTCCAGAAGCTGCCGATAGTGCCGGCAAGGAAGCCGCCCACGAAGCTTGTCGCCAGCCACACCCCCATCATCATCGAAATGATGCGCAGCGGCGCGATTTTGGTCACCAGCGAAAGCCCGACCGGGGAGAGATAAAGTTCGCCGACGGTGATCACGACGAAATAACCGAACAGCCACAGCCAGCTTGCCTTGCCGGCGCCGGCCTGCCAGCCCGCCGCCGCCATGATGAGGTAAGCGAGCGCCACGCCGAGACAGCCAAGCGCCATCTTGGTGACGGTCGAAGGCTCGGAGCCGCGCGCCGCCTGCCGCCCCCATAGCGCCACCACAAATGGGGTGAAGGCGAAAATCAAAAACGGATTGAAAGCGAGAAACCACGTTGTCGGTATTTCTGCCGTCAGCCCAAACAGGCCGAATGTACGGTCGGTATTTGCATCGGCCCACAGGACGATGGTGTTGCCGCCCTGCTCGTAGGTGGCCCAGAACAACGCGGTCGGCACGAACAGGACGAGAATGGCGATGACCGCGCGCCATTCGTTGCGGTCGAGGGGCCGCCGATCGGTGTGCGCCGCTTTCGCCTTCTGCAGCTCGTCCGGCGGCAACAGCGGCATGGCATAGAGATAGATCGACAGCCCGATCAGCATGCCGACGCCGGCGGCGGCAAATCCGTAATGCCAGCCGGCCTCCTCGCCGAGCGTGCCGCATACCAACGGCGCAAGGAACGCCCCGACATTGATGCCGACATAGAAGATCGAATAGGCGCGGTCGCGACGTGAGTCGCCCGGGACGTACAGGCCGCCGACCTGGGTAGAGATGTTCGGCTTGAACGCGCCGTTGCCGAGGATCAGCGCCAACAGCGCGAGCAAGAAAAGTTGCTCGACCGCCATCAGGAAATGGCCGATCGCCATCAAAATCGCTCCAATGACGACGGTCCGGCGCTGACCCAGCACGCGATCGGCAAGAAGCCCGCCAAAGATCGGCGTGAGATAAACGAGCGCGGTATAGAAACCGTAGATCTGGGACGACAGCGGCTGCACGTCGAGCGGACCGAATATCGTCTGCAATGCAGCCTTCAACGCGGCCAGACCGAAGACGTCACCCGCATTTCCCGGCAGCAGCAGAAATTTTGTCATGTAGAGGACGAGCAGCGACCGCATTCCGTAGTAGGAAAAGCGTTCCCACATCTCGGTGCCGAACAGGAAAGTGAGGCCCTTTGGCTGCCCAAACAGGTCTCCCGCCCCGGCAATTCCCCGGTGGTGGGCGGCTTGTCGGGCGGATTGAACGTTCTCGGCCAAGCGGCAGCCTCTACCATTGCCGGCAATCGTGAGTATAAATCAAAGTCACGCAATGATCGCGTCCGCGCGGGCCCGGAGGGGCGCGCGCTGCTTCATAGTCTCGAGGGAGAAAACGCGTGCCAAAATTCGGTATCGGTCAACCAGTCCCGCGGCTGGAAGATCCCCGTTTCATCACCGGCCGCGGCCGCTATGTCGACGACATCAACCTGCCGCAGCAGTGCTACGGCGTGGCAGTCATGTCGCCGCACGCTCATGCGCGGATAAAAAGCATCGACACGGCAAAGGCCAAGGCGGCCGAGGGCATTCTTGCGGTGCTTACCGGCGCCGACGTCGAGGCCGACAAGCTCGGTAGTTTCTCACCGGTCATGCCCGAGGATATGGGAGGCCCGAAAGGCTACCGCACGCTCCGTTCCATCCTCTCCATCGGCAAAGTCCGCTCGGTCGGCGAACGTGTCGCTTTCGTGGTCGCGGAAACGCTACTGCAAGCCAGGAGCGCCGCCGAACTCGTCGACGTCGCGTATGAAGTGCTGCCGGCGGTGGTTTCGGTCGAAGACGCGGTGAAGCCGGGTGCGCCCGCAGTCTGGGACGAGGCTCCGAATAACGTCTCGGTCGGCCTCATGATGGGCAACAAGGAAGCGACCGACGCTGCCTTCGCCAAGGCCAAGCACGTCGTCACGCTCAAGCTCACGAACAGCCGCGTGAGCGCCAACACGATCGAGCCGCGCGCCGCCATCGGTCAATATCATCCCGACAACGGCGGCTATACACTCTACTCGACCACGCAGAACCCGCACGGCACCCGCGCCCATGTCGCCGGCAACGTGCTAAAAGTCCGAGAAAACAAACTTCGCGTGATCTCGCCCGACGTCGGCGGCGGCTTCGGCATGAAAAACGGCAACTATCCCGAGGACGCGCTGGTGTGCTGGGCGTCGCGGCGCGTGGGCGGCCGCCCCGTCAAATGGGCGGCGACGCGGTCGGAATCCTTCCTCGGCGACGCGCATGGACGCGATCAGGTCGTGACCGGTGAACTGGCGCTCGACGAGAAGGGAAAAATTCTCGGCATGCGCATGAACGCCCTTCACGCCATGGGTTCGCACATATTCGAAGCCGGCATTGTGGTGCCGCTGTTTGCGCTTAAGTTGGCGCCAGGTGTGTACGACGTTCCGGCGGTGCACGCCGTTGCGCAGGCTGTGCTGACCAACACGGCGCCGATGGCGCCTTATCGCGGCGCCGGCCGGCCGGAAGCGACCTTCCTCATCGAACAACTGATGGACCGCGCCGCGCAAATCATCGGCGTCGATCCGATTGAGATCAGGCGGCGCAACTTCATCCCGCCCACAGCGATGCCGCACAAGCTTCATTCCGGCATCGCATACGACAGTGGCGATTTCAGGCGCATTATGGACGAGTGCCTGGAAGTCGCCGATTGGGACGGCTTCCAGAAACGCCTGGCGGAATCGAAGAAGAACGGCAAGCTGCGCGGCCGCGGCATCGGCTATTTCGTCGAGGAGGCCGCGATCTTCAACGAGCGAATGGTGATCCGTTTCGACTCAAGCGGTTCGCTCGCCGTCATCGCCGGCACACATTCGCATGGCCAGGGGCATCAAACCGTTTACGCGCAAATGGTGCATGAATGGCTCGGCGTGCCGATCGAATCGATCAGCTTTGTGCAGGGCGATACCGAGGAGGTGGCGGTCGGCCGCGGCACCTACGGGTCGCGTAGCATGCATGTCGGCGGCAACGCGCTCAAAAAAGCCGCCGACGCCATCATCGAGAAAGCCAAACCCATGGCGGCGATGATGCTCGAAGCCGGCGCTGGCGATATCGAATTCAAGGATGGCAACTTCCACATCGTCGGCACCGACCGCTCGCTGCCGTTGACGGCCGTCGCCCAGTCGCTGCATCGGCCGATGTTCCTGCCGTCGCAGTTTGAAGTTGGGCTCGAAGCCTCGGGCACATTTGCGGCCGAACCGTCGAATTATCCGAATGGCTGCCACGTCTGCGAGGTGGAGATCGATCCCGATACCGGCTTCGTCACGCTGGCGCGCTACGCCTCGGTCGGCGACGTCGGCAAGATCGTCAATTCGCTGTTGTGCGAAGGCCAGATTCACGGCGGCGTCGCCCAGGGCGTCGGCCAGGCGCTGATGGAATCGATTGTGTTCGACACCGACGGCCAGCTCGTCACCGGTAGTTTCCAGGACTACGCCATGCCGCGCGCCGAGGATTTTCCCGAATTGGTTTCAAAGCTGACCGAAGTGCCGGCAACCACCAATCCGCTGGGCATCAAAGGCGCTGGCGAGGCCGGCGCGACCGGCGCGCCGCCGGCGATCATCGGCGCCATCCTCGACGCACTCAAGCCGCTCGGCATCGATCACATCGACATGCCGGCGACGCCGAGCCGCATTTGGCAGGCGATCCACGGCCGCGGCGTGACCAAAGCGGCGGCGGAATAAAAAAATCGCCTCTCCCCGCCGGGGAGAGGCGACAATGTGTCGTCCTGCTAGCAGATCACTCGGCAGGTTCGGCTATCGCTTCATGCGGCGCCGTCCGGTCGAGTGCGCTCGTGGGCATCCAACTCAATCCAAACAGGAACGCCGCCACGATCAGATACGCGATCGCAACGACCGGCGTCACCGCGATGCCGACAGCTTCACCGTGCATGAAGCCGAAGAAGGTCAGCACGGCGCCGGCAAGCGCGAAGGCCGAGGCGTTAACGAACTTCTTGTCGATGACGAAGGCTCCGACCGCCGCCAGGACCAGCCCGGTGAGGATCGAGCCGCCGCCCATCACCTTGATGCCCGCGTATAGAACACCTTGGTTGGCGAGTTTGTCCAAGCCGAGGGTCGCCGCGTCGGT
>Ga0181525_10000198_pt1 | contig 54702 bp, 47 predicted proteins | sample PEATcosm2014_Bin_48_FD_121100 | JGI IMG/M metagenome (GOLD analysis project Ga0181525, IMG submission 121100) | Peatland microbial communities from MTU Mesocosm Facility, Houghton, MI, USA - PEATcosm2014_Bin06_10_metaG | ecosystem: Environmental > Terrestrial > Soil > Wetlands > Peat | place... | reverse complement strand
GCGCTGTCGAGACCCGGCAGCAGGATGGAGAACTGGTTGGAACCGGTCCGGGCCAGGCTAGCGTGCTCGTCGACGAACTGCGCCAGGCGTGCCGCCATCTGGCGGATCAGGTCGTCGCCTGCCAGCCGGCCCAGCGAATCGTTGACCGCGCGGAACCGGTCGATGTCGACCAGCACGATGCCCAGGCCGGCCCGCGCGGCGACGGCCGCGTCCAGCCCCTGGGCGACGCGTTCGTGGAAGAGCGTGCCGTTGGGCAGGCCGGTGAGCTGGTCGTAATACGCAAGGTGGTCGATCTTCTCCGACTTCTCGATGTGCTCGAGCGCGAACGAGATGTCGCCGGTGAGTTCCCGCAGCAACCGTTCCTCGGCCTTGTCGAAGAAGCCCGGATCGGTCGAATACAGCGAGAACACGCCGACCGCCTGGCCGGCAACGACCAGCGGCATGACGGCCAGCGATTCCAGGCCCTGCGCCTGCAGCACCTCGCGCAGCCGCAGCCGCGGGTCGTTGCGCACGTCGTTGGAGACGATCATCGCGCCCGCGGCCAGCGACTGGCCGACGAGACCGAAATCGGCGGTCCCGTCGACGAGCGAGAGCGGCACGGTTTCGAGGACGTCGCGGACGTCGCCGCTCCAGGCAACCGGCTGGACACGCTGCGCCTTGCGGTCGATCATGCCTATCCATGCCATGCGGAACTGGCCGACCTCGATGGCGAGCCGGCAGGCTTCGCGGAACAGGTCGTTGCGGTCGCGCGCCCGCACGATCAGCGTGTTGATGCCGCTCAGCAGCGCGTAGATGCGGTTCAGGTACTGGATCTGCAGCGCCGCCGTCTTGCTCTGCGTGATGTCCTCGGCGATGCCGACGATGCGGTAGATCTCGCCGCGGGAATCGCGCACCGGGAACGCCCGGTCGCGGATCCAGCGCGTCGTTCCGTCCGGCCGGACGATGCGGTACTCCTCGTCGTACTGGCCGCGGATCTGCTTCTCGGCGACGGCGCGGCGCACCCGGACGATGTCGTCCGGATGCACCGCATCGATCCATTGCAGCGGATCGTGGGCGAGGTCGGCCACCTTGCGCTGCCAGATCTTCTCGTACGCCGGGCTCACGTACATCAGTTCGTAGCCCGACGTGCCGCTGACCCAGAAGGCCTCGCTCACGTTGTCGGCGATCTGCTGGAAGCGCTCGTTGCTCTCGAGCTGCGCCTGCTCCAGCGCGAGGCGCCGCGTGATGTCGCGGAAGTTGATCACGACGCCGCCGACGGCCGCGTCGCCGAGCAGGTTCGAGAAGGTGCCTTCCATCGCCAGCCAGTGGCCGTCGAGATGGCGCACGCGTGCCCGCGCCTCGATGGGGTGGCCCGGCGCGTCCAGGCTCGCCTGCAAGGTGCGCTGGAGGTCCGGTGCGTCGTCGGGGTGGATGAATTCGAAGGTGCTGTGACCCTCGAGATCGCGGGGCAGGAATCCCATGATCCGCGTGGTCGACGGTCCGGCGTAGCTGATGGTGCCGTCGGCGCGCACCACCACCACGCCGTCGCCGCTGCCCTCCACCAGCGCCCGGAAACGCCTTCCCTGCTCCTCGATCCGGCGCTCGGCGGCGTGGCGCAGCGCTTCGGTGCGCCGCGACTGCAGTCCGTAGCTCAGGTCGCTGGCAAGCTCCTCGAGCAGGCGCACCTCGTCCTCGTCGAAGCGCGAGGGGGTACCCGCATAGATGTTGAGCGCACCGGTCGCCGGCACGGTGCTCCCCAGCGGCAACGCGATCGAGCTGCGGAAGCCGAATCGGCTCGCCGCGGCGCGCCAGGGCGCCATCCGGGCGTCCGTCAGGGTATCGCGGGTGATCGTCGGCTCGCCCGTGCGGATCGCGCTTTCGGTCGGTCCGGCGCGACCCGTCCCTGCGCCCGGCGAGAGGTCCAGCGCGTCGAGGTAGGCGATCCTGCCGCTGGCGGCCACCGGCAGCAGCTCGCCCGTGCCGTCGGGTCCTGCCAGGCCGATCCAGGCCAGCAGGTATCCGCCTTCCTCGACGAGCACGCGGCACAGGTCGTCCATCAGTTCCTGTTCGCTGGTGGAGCGCACCAGCGCCTGGTTGCAGTCGCTCAGGACCTTGAGCGTGCGGTTGGTGTGGCGCAGCCGCGCGTCGGTGATGCGCAGCTGCGCGGCTTCGCGCGCCCGCTTGATGGCTATGTGATTGAGCAGGCACAGCAGCAGGCAGACCGCGGCGTAGATGCCGGACAGCTGCAGCGCGAAGCGCCGGTCGACGTCGTAGACCACCTGCTGGTCCACCTCCAGGTGCAGGACGGCGGCGCGGTGGTACGAGTAGGCGATCGGCGTATCGAGGGCGACCAGGTGCGCATGCGCGCGCGGCTTGCGGTAGCCGGCGATCGTGAAGCCGTTGACGGAGGAGAGCTGGATGGCGGCGATGCTGTCGTCGGCCTCGGCGATCCTACCGAGCAGCGGCTCGATCTCCTGGTAGTGGTCGCCCTGCAACTGGCTGGTCACGATGTCGGTGATGAGCCGCATCTGCTGGTCGGCCCGCTGCTGCGCCAGGCGCAGGTCCGTCTTCAGGTTTCCCCAGAGCGCCAGCGCCAGCAGCGCCCCCAGCAGCAGCAGCACCGCCACCAGCGTGGGCCAGGCCAGGCGGAGCAGGCCGCTGCGCGTGCGGGTCTCCATTCAGCGTCCCGGGGGGACGGGCTTGCGCATCAGGGAGCGCAGGCCGTCGTAATCGCTGTCGCGCGCGGCAACGAAGGTTCCCAGGCCGGTTTCTATGGCGGCCAGGGCCGCGCGTCCGCCGGGGGTGCGCCCCAGGTCGAGCAACGTGCTGCGCAAGGTGTCGACCAGCGACGCCGGCAGCTTGCGGCTCGCGACGATGACGTGGTCCGGGACCGGCGGTTCGGCGGCGATGGTCCGCAGGCCGCGCGCCGCGAATGCCTCGAACACTTCCTCCTTGACCGCCCCGGCGTCGTAGTCGCCGGCCAGCACGGCCAGCGCCACGTTCTTGTGGGAACCCAGGTACTTGCTGCTGGCCAGGGCCGATGCCGGCACGCCCGCACTGTGCAGCAGGTAGGCGGGCAGGACGGCGCTGGTGGTGGACTCGGGGTCGCCGAAGGCGAAGCGCCGGCCCTTGAGGTCCTGCAGCGTCTGGATCGCGCTGTCCTGGCGCACGATGATTTCCCCGTGCAGCAGCGGGTCGCCGTCCACGACCTGCCGGCCCAGCAGCGGCTTGACGCCGTACTTGCCGACCAGGATGACATAGGGCGCCGGACCCATGTAGGCGAGATCGACGCTGTCGGTGCCGATGGCGTCGATCTGCTCGTCGTAGGTGCTGCCCACCCGCACGACCACGGGGCGGCCCGCGGCCTGGCCCAGGGCCCGTGCCAGCGGTGCGAAGCGCTTGAGGAGTTCGGCAGCGGGCAGGTAGGGGTGCACCGCCAGGATCAGCGCCGGCGGACTCGTTGCACCCTGGGCAAGGGCGGCGGCAATCGTGCCCAGCGCCAGCGCGGTGGCTGCCAGGCCGTTGCGGAACCAAACTCTACCGATGCCCATCATCTGTGCCGCCACCCTCCCGATCGCGCTTGCCCTGGTCGATTATCCCGCCATAGATCACCGTCGTGGTGATCCCGCCCACCTTGTCCACGGGGACATTGTCTGCCGTTCGATTGCAAGCGGGCAAGGAACGACCGTTCGCCTGCTGACGGCGGTCAACGATGCGTGGCGCCGGCGTGGCCCGGCGAGCCAGTTGAGAATCGATCGCAGGGACTGCGGGTGCCTCATCGCGCGGGGCGACGTGGCCGGGTGCTGCGCACGTGCGGGGACCGGTGCCGCATCGTGGAGCCGGCGCCTGCGCGGGCATTCGAAGGGATGAAGGTGACGCGCCTGTGTGCGTCGCGCATTCGTCCATAGGGACTGACGGCATCGCGATATTTAGCATGACTTTACGTTTGCCTAACCGCGGTTAACCAACTCGAATGGAACAATTCGCCTATCGAATTCATGCACATGCAAACTAACCATCCTTTGAAAGGAAAACCGATGTTGAACCTGATGATGATTGCCGGCACGCTGTTCGATTCCCAGGCGCGGCGCATGGGCGGCTCGCTCTTTCGCCGGGCGTTCGCGACCGTGGCAAGCCTGGCGCCACAGGCCCAGCTTGCGACCGCGGCGCTGCTGTCGAGCGATGCGGCGCAACGCGCGCAGATGGTGGTGACCGGCTGCGAACGCATCGTGCTCGTGCTGTGCGCGGCACTGGTCGCGCGCGCGATCTACGGTGCCTTCGTCGAGCAGCGCGTCGCCGCGCTGGCCGCTGCCGGTCGCAACCCGGCCACGCCGGCTCTGGCCGCTTGAGCGCATTGCCCGGCTTGATCCTCACCTTTGAAAAAGGGCCATCATGTTCTTGACCACTTGGGGAATCTTCCCGGCCGTGATGATCGTGATCGGCCTGATCGGATCGCTGGTTTCCGCGGTCACCGTCGGCATCGCCTTGCGGTCCTCGCGGCGCGAATAGCGCGCGCCGTCGCCACGGGCGGGTGTCAGCGCGCTTGACATCCGCCTTTTCAGCGCCTACGATTCAGTTAAGCAACTAACTAACTTGCGGATTCGAGACAGCACGCAAGGCAGGACGCGGAGCGGGGCCGGAGCAGGGACATGGTGCGCACGAGCGACAAGCGGGAACGCCTGATGGAGGCGGCCAAGGTGTTGATCCACCGGCAGGGCTTCGCCCAGACCACGCTCGCCGACATCGCGCGCGAGTCCGACGTGCCGCTGGGCAACGTCTATTACTACTTCAAGACGAAGGACGAAATCGCCGCGGCCGTCATCGGCGAATACACCGAGCAGGTCGGCGCGGTGCTGCGGCAGCTCGACGAGCACGAGGCGGATCCCAGGAAGCGCCTGGCCTGGTTCATCAAGCGTGTCGCCGAATTCAAGGACGAGATCGCCGACCACGGCTGCCGTGTCGGCAGCCTGTGCCAGGAACTGAACAAGGCGGCGACGCCGTTGGCCCTCAAGGCCGACAACATCATCGCCGCCGAGATCAAGTGGGCCACTGCGCAGTTCAAGGCGCTGGGACGCAAGGATGCGGGCGACCTGGCCGTGCAGCTGGTCGCGACGCTGCAGGGAATCAGCCTGCTGGGCAACGCACTGAAGAGCCCGGCCGTGATCGGGCGCCAGGTGACGCTGCTGTGCGACTGGGTCAACCAGATGTAGCGCTTTTTTTTTGCGCGACGAGTAAGTTGGAGAGCTAACTATATTCGCGCCGCCGCCCACTAATTCGTGGGCGCTGGCCCGACCACCGTACCGGAAAAAGGAATGACGATGCAAGTCTTTGCCCAGCTACCCTCCCGCCGCGTCCTCGCCGCCGCCGTGGGCGGCGTCTTTGTCGTCGTGGCAGCGACGCTGTCGCTGACCAGTGGCGCCACGCATGCGCCGGCGCCGGCGGCGCAGGCCGCTGCCGTGTCGGTGGCTACCGTGATCGAGCGTCCCGTCACCGAATGGGACGAATTCTCCGGGCGCGTGCAGGCGGTGGAACGGGTCGAATTGCGCCCACGCGTCTCAGGAACCATCGACGTCATCCACTTCCACGAAGGGCAGCTGGTGAAGGCGGGCGACCTGCTGTTCACGATCGACCCGCGGCCGTACCAGGCGGAGCTGGCGCGCGCCGATGCGGCCCTGGCCGGGGCCCAGGCGCGCCAGGCGCTGGCCGTCACCGAGCGCGAACGCGCCCACCGGCTCATCGAGGAGCATGCGATCTCGCAGCGCGAGCTCGACCAGAGCGAGGATGCGCTGCGCGAGGCCGATGCCAACGTCAAGGCGCAGGAAGCGGCGGTCCAGACGGCGCGTCTGGACCTGCAGTACACGGCCATCACCGCGCCCGTCGCCGGGCGGATCTCGCGCGCCGAGATCACCGTCGGCAACCTGGTGGGCGCAGGGCCGGCGGCGCCGGTGCTGACCACCGTCGTCTCGGTCTCGCCGGTCTATGTGAACTTCGACATCGACGAGCAGACCTACCTGCGCTATGCGGCCCAGGGCGCCGCCGGCAACAGCGGCATCGGCCAGATAGCGGTGGCAGTCGGCCTGTCCAGCGAGGCGGGCTACCCGCATGCCGGCGCCCTGACGTCGATCGACAACCAGCTCGACGCGAGCTCCGGCACCGTCCGTGCCCGGGCGGTGCTCGACAACCCCAGGGCGGTACTGGCGCCGGGCATGTATGCCCGCGTGCGTATCGGCGGGGCGCCGCGCCAGAACCGCGTGCTGATCGACGACCGCTCGGTCGGCACCGACCAGGACAAGAAGTTCGTCATGGTGGTCGACGAGGCCAACAAGGCGAGCTACCGGAACGTGACGCTCGGTCCCATCGTCGATGGCCTGCGCGTGGTGCGCGAAGGCCTGCGTCCGGGCGAGCGCGTGATCGTCAGCGGCCTGCAGCGGGTGCGCCCCAACGACGTGGTGGCGCCGACGATGGTCGATCTCTCCGGGCGCGGCACGCCGCCGCCGGGCACGCCGCTGATTGCCGACGCGGGCCGCCGCCAGTAGCCGGACACCGCGGCCCGCGCGACGGGCCGTGGCCAACCAGGAAACCCAGCAATGAACATATCGCGATTCTTCATCGACCGCCCGATCTTCGCCGGCGTGCTGTCGAGCGTCATCCTGATCGGCGGCCTGATCGCCATGCAGAACCTGCCGATCTCCGAGTATCCGGAGGTGGTGCCGCCGTCGGTCATCGTCCAGGCGCAGTTTCCCGGCGCCAATCCCCAGACGATCGCCGAGACGGTGGCGGCGCCCATCGAGGAGCAGATCAACGGCGTCGAGGGCATGCTGTACATGGCCTCGCAGGCCACGTCCGACGGCCTGATGACGCTGACCGTCACGTTCCGTCTCGGCACGCCGCCCGACCTGGCGCAGCAGCTGGTGCAGAACCGCGTCAACCAGGCCATACCGCGCCTGCCCGACGAGGTGCAGCGCCTGGGCGTGACGACCACCAAGAGCTCGTCGGACCTGACCATGGTCGTGCACCTGCTCTCGCCCAACCAGCGCTACGACATGACCTACCTGCGCAATTACGCCGTGCTCAATGTCAAGGATCGGCTGGCGCGGCTGCCGGGCGTGGGCCAGGTGCGGCTGTTCGGCGCCGGCGACTATTCGATGCGGGTCTGGCTGGACCCGCGCAAGGTCGCCGAGCGCCACCTTGCCGCCAGCGACATCGTGCACGCGATCCAGCAGCAGAACGTCGACGTCGCGGCCGGCGTCATCGGCGGCGCGCCGATGATCCCCGGGGTCGACTACCAGATCGCGGTCAAGGCCAACGGCCGCCTGTCCACGGAGGAGGAGTTCGGCGACATCGTCATCCGCACCTCGCCCGACGGGATCGTCACGCGGCTGCGCGACGTCGCGCGCATCGAGCTGGGCGCCAGCGAATACGCGCTGCGCTCGCTGCTGGACAACAAGTCGGCGGTGGCCATACCGATCTTCCAGGCGCCCGGATCCAATGCGCTCGAGATCTCCGACGGCGTGCGCAGCACCATGGCCGAGCTGCAGAAGGACATGCCCGAGGGCGTCGAGTACCGCATCGTCTACGACCCGACGCAGTTCGTGCGCTCGTCGATACGCGCCGTGATCCACACGCTGCTCGAGTCGATCCTGTTCGTGGTGATCGTCGTCATCGTGTTCCTCCAGACCTGGCGCGCCTCGGTGATCCCGCTGCTGGCCGTGCCGGTTTCCGTTATCGGGACCTTCGCCGTGATGCTGGGGCTCGGTTTCTCCATCAACGCGCTGAGCCTCTTCGGCCTGGTGCTGGCGATCGGCATCGTCGTCGATGACGCCATCGTCGTCGTCGAGAACGTCGAGCGCAATATCGAGCAGGGTCTGTCGCCGCGCGAGGCCAGCTACAAGGCGATGCGCGAGGTCTCCGGACCCATCGTCGCAATCGCGCTGACGCTGGCCGCGGTCTTCGTCCCGCTGGCCTTCGTCAGCGGGCTCACCGGCCAGTTCTTCAAGCAGTTCGCGCTGACGATCGCCATCTCGACCATCATCTCGGCCTTCAATTCGCTGACGCTGTCGCCGGCGCTGGCGGCGCTGCTGCTCAAGCGCCCGGACGCGCCGCGCGATGCCTTCCAGCGCGCCATCGACCGTCTGTTCGGCTGGTTCTTCGTGCGCTTCAATCGCGTCTTCCACGAGGGCGCCGCGCGCTACGGCAGTACGCTGCAGCGGGCGTTCGCGAGGAAGGGCGCGATGCTCGCGGTGTACGCGGTCCTGGCCGGCGTCATGGCCGGCCTGTTCCACACGGTGCCGGCCGGCTTCATACCGGCGCAGGACAAGCAGTACCTGGTCGGCTTCGCCCAGCTGCCCGATGCCGCCTCGCTGGACCGCACCGAGGACGTGATCCGGCAGATGAGCGACGTCGCGCTGCACCAGCCGGGGGTCGAATCGGCGGTGGCGTTTCCCGGCCTGTCGATCAACGGTTTCACCAACAGCCCCAATTCGGGCATCGTCTTCGTCACCCTCAAGCCGTTCGACGAGCGCACCCGCGCCGACCAGAGCGGTTTCGCGATCGCCGGCCAGCTCAACCAGAAGTTCGCCGCCATCCAGGGCGCATTCATCGCCGTGTTCCCGCCCCCGCCGGTCATAGGCCTGGGCACGATCGGCGGATTCAAGCTGCAGATCCAGGATCGCGGCGCGCTGGGCACGGAGGCGCTCAACGATGCCGTCAACGCCTTCATGGCGCGCGCCCGCCAGACGCCCGAGCTGGCCGGCATGTTCTCGAGCTTCCAGATCAACGTGCCGCAGTACTACGCCGACGTGGACCGCACGCGTGCCCAGCAGCTCGGGGTGTCCATTCCCGACGTGTTCGATACGCTGCAGATCTACCTGGGTTCGCTGTACGTGAACGACTTCAACAAGTTCGGTCGCACCTACCAGGTGCGCGTCCAGGCCGACGCGCCGTTTCGCGCGCATGCCGAGGACGTGGGCCTGTTCAAGGCGCGCAACGACAAGGGCGAGATGGTCCCGCTGTCCTCGCTGCTGCACATGACGCAGAGCCATGGACCCGACCGGGCGATGCGCTACAACGGCTTTCCCAGCGCCGATGTCAACGGAGCCGCCGCTCCCGGCTTCAGCACCGGCCAGGCGCAGGCCGCCGTCGAGCGCATCGCCGCCGAGACGCTGCCACGCGGCATCGGCTACGAGTGGACCGAACTGACCTACCAGGAGAAGATCGCCGGCAACACGCTGTTCGTGGTGCTGCCGCTGGCCGTGCTGCTGGTGTTCCTCGTGCTGGCGGCGCAGTACGAAAGCCTGGTCCTGCCGCTGGCGGTGCTGCTCATCGTGCCGATGGGACTGCTGTCGGCCATCGCCGGGGTCTGGCTGACGCACGGCGACAACAACATCTTCACGCAGATCAGCCTGATGGTGCTGGTGGGCCTGGCGTGCAAGAACGCCATCCTGATCGTCGAGTTCGCGCGCGAGCTCGAAGGGGCGGGGCGAAGCGCCTTCGCGGCAGCCGTCGAGGCGGCGCGGCTGCGGCTGCGGCCCATCCTGATGACCTCGATCGCCTTCATCGCCGGGGTCATACCGCTGGTGCTCTCGAGCGGTGCCGGCGCCGAGATGCGCCACGCGATGGGCGTCGCGGTGTTCTTCGGAATGATCGGCGTCACGGGCTTCGGCCTCTTCCTCACCCCCATCTTCTACGTCCTGCTGCGCAGTCTGGTGCAGCCGGCGCCGGGCGCGACGCGCGCTGCCGGCACCGGTCCCGGCGCCGCGTTGGCCGGCGCAAGCGCGCCCGCGGTGGCGCATTCCGGAGCACTGTCATGAAACGACTGTTCGACATCATCGAGCCGGCCATGGGGATAGTGCTGTTCCTCATGGTGCTGGCGGTCATGGTCCTGGCCTCCTGCACGACCAGCGTCCCGCCGGCGCAGGTCGCCACCGAGGTTCCCACGCAGTATCGGGAGTCACCCAGGGAGTCACCCAGGGAGTCACCCAGGGAGGCGACCGGGGAGGTGGCCGGCACGGCGCCCGGCGACTGGCAGCCCGCGCGTCCGGCCGACGGCACGCAACGGGGCAGATGGTGGACGGTCTACGGCGACACCGAACTGGACACGCTGGTCGAACAGGCGGGCGCTGCCAATCCGGGCCTGGCGCTGGCGCTCGCGCGCGTGCGCGAGGCGCGCGCCGAGGCCGGATTGGCCGACGCCGACCGGTCGCTGCAGGTCAGCGCCGGACTGGGGCCGACGCGCCAGGGCGGCTACGGCGCACCCGATGCCACCCAGTGGCGCGCGCAGGCGAGCTTCTCCTACGAGGTCGACCTGTTCGGCCGCCTGTCGGACCAGAGTCGCGCCGCCCAGCTCGACGCCGCGGCGCAGGAGGCCGCCTACCGCTCGGTGCTGCTGGCACTGCAGGCCGATGTCGCGCAGCAGTACTTTGCCATCCGCTCGCTCGATGCCGAACTCGACGTGCTCGAGCGCACCGTAGGCCTGCGCGAGGCCGCCCTGGGCCTGGCGCGGCACCGCTACGAGGCCGGTGACACCAGCGAACTCGACGTGGCGCAGGCACGCACGGAGCTGGCCAATACGCAGGCCGAGACCGAGGCCGTGCGTCGCGCGCGCGCGCTGCGCGACCACGCGCTCGCCACGCTGCTGGGCAAGGCGCCGAGCCAGTTCACGCTGCCGGCGGCGCCGCTCGAGGTCACCATGGTGACGGTGCCAGCGGGACTGCCTTCGGCGCTGCTGGAGCGCCGCCCCGACATCGCCCAGGCGCAACGCAAGCTGGCCGCGGCCAGCGCGCGCATCGGCGCGGCACGGGCCGCGTTCTTCCCCAGCCTGGTGCTCACCGGCAGTGGCGGCTATGCGTCGAACCAGCTCGACAACCTGTTCCGCTGGTCCAGCCGCAGCTGGCTGCTCGGTCCCTACCTGGGCACGGCGCTCAACGTGCCGCTGCTCGACGGCGGCCGCAACAAGGCGGCGCTGGCGCTGGCCAACGGCAGCTACGATGAGATGGTCGCCGGCTACCGCCAGCAGGTGCTGGTCGGCTTCCAGGATGTCGAGGACAGCCTGGGCACGCTGCGCACGCTGGACCGGCAACTGCAATTCGAACGCGAGTCGGTCGCCGCGGCCGAGCTGGCGACGCGGCTGGCCCAGTCGCGCTACCGCAACGGTTCGGCGAGCTACCTCGAGGTCATAGACGCCGAACGATCCAGCCTGGCCGCGCAGCGGGCGCAGAGCCAGATCATCGGCCAGCGCGCCATCGGTTCGGTGGGCCTGATACGCGCGCTCGGCGGCGGTTGGGACGGCGCCTAGGACGGCCGCGTCGATCGCGGCGCGCGGCGCCACTGGAAGGCGGCCCACAGCGTGGCGCCAAACAGCAGCACGGCGCCGGCCTGGTGCGCCGCGGCCAGCGGCAGTGCCACGCCCGACAGCAGCGTGGCGATGCCCAGCGACACCTGCAGCGTCAACGCGCCGGCCAGCAGCAGGGGCGTGGCGCGGCCGATCGCCGGCGCGCCGGCGCGCAGCCGCCAGCACAGCGCGCCGACAACGATCACCACCAGCACGGCCAGCACGCGGTGGAGGAACTGGACGGCGGCCAGGTTGCCGAGTAAGCCCGCGTCCGGGTCCTGCACGCGCAGCAGGTCCATCGGTATGAGCTGACCGTCCATCAACGGGAAGGAATTGAACACCAGGCCCGCGTGGGTGCCGGCAACCAGCGCACCGCTGAGCGCCATCAGCAGGACCGTGGCCGCGGCCAAGGCCGGCAGCGCCGCGGGCGGCTGTTGCCGCCGCTGCCGCGCCGATCGAACGCTCCAGGCCGACCACAGCAGCAGTGCGATCAGCAGCAGCGCCATTCCCAGGTGCGCGGCCAGCCGCAGCGGACTGACACGCGGATCGTCGACCAGCCCGCTGGCCACCATGTACCAGCCCAGCGCGCCCTGCAGCGCGCCGAGCGCGAGGATGCCCGCCAGCCGCCCGCCGAGGCGCCGGTCGATGCGGCCGGTGGCCGCGAACCAGATCAGCGGCCCGGCGAACACGAGTGCGGCCACCCGCCCGAGCAGGCGATGACTGTATTCCCACCAGAAGATCGGCTTGAACTCGGCGAGCGTCATCGACGGATGGACCAGGCGGAATTCGGGCGAATCGCGGTACTGCGCGAACTGCGCTGCCCAGTCCGCGTCGCCGAGGGGCGGCAGGGCGCCGCTCAGCGGCTGCCAGTGGACGATCGACAGGCCCGAGTGGGTGAGGCGGGTGATGCCGCCCACGACCAGCACGGCGGCGACCAGGCCGGCGCAGGCCAGCAGCCATGCCGCCACGCCGCGCCCGCAACGGCCCGCAGTCGCGGCGGCGACGGGCGCGCCGACCGAGCCGGCAGCGCCCGTCGCCGGATTCACCGCCAGACCCTGCTCTCGATCGAGGGCGGGCGCTGGCCCGTGCGCAGGACCAGGACGGCGCCGAAGGCGGTGAGCAGCGCCAGCGCGAACCAGGTCAGGGCATACGACAGGTGGTTGTTGCTGAACGCGAGCACGGTGAGGCCGCCGACCGGCGCATCGGGTGGCGGGTTCGGCGCGGCGGCGGCGTCGACGAAATACGGCGCGACGTTGGCCAGGTGGCGGCTGGCCGCGATCGCGGCGACATCGCGCGAGTACCAGTGGTCGAGCGTCGGCTCGTTGCGCCGCAGCAGCGTGCCGCCCGGTTCGCTGACGCGCAGCAGGCCCGTGACGGTGAGTTCGCCGGGCGGATTGCCGCCCGGACGCGCGGCAGCATCCTTGCGCTCGGCCGGCACGAAACCGCGGTTCACCAGGATGATGTTGCCGTCGGCGCGCTTGAGCGGGGTCAGCACCCAGTAGCCGGCGCCCAGGTCGGTGACCGCCTGGACCAGGGTCTCGCGATCGTGCAGGAAGACGCCGGTGGCGCTCACCGCGCGGTATTCGTCGCTGGCGGCGCTGACCTGCGACCACTGCGCCGGATCGGGGGCCGGCACCGGCGTGGCGTGCACGCGTTCGTGGATGCGCGCCAGCAGGTCGAGCTTCCAGGTGCGCCGTTCGAGCTGCCAGGTGCCCAGGGCCATGAATACGGCGAAGGCGCACAGGGCCGCCAGCACCAGGCCGACGCGGGCGCCTGCCGAACGCTGCCGGGGTCGGTCGTTCATCGCGTCGCCCGTCGCCGCGTCACGGCATGTTGCGCATCTGCTGCGCCGACACCGGCATCATGTTCTCGTCGAGGTGGTACATCACCCAGATCGAACCGCTGAGGGTGATGACGACCAGCACCAGCGTGAAGATCAGCGCGAGCATGGTCCAGCCGCCCTCGGAGCGCGCGTTCATGTGCAGGAAGTACACCATGTGCACGACGATCTGCACCGCGGCGAAGGCCAGCACCGCCACCGCGAGCAGGCCGGGGCTGGCGATCGCCTTGCCCATCACCAGCCAGAACGGGATGGCCGTGAGCAGCACGGAGAGCGCGAAGCCGGTGAGATAGCCCTTGAGCGTCGAGTGGCTCGCCCCCGTGGCCGCGTGATCGTCGCCGTGCCCGTGGCCGTCGCCGCCGTGGACGCCGCCTTCGTAGCGGACGTGCTCGCCGCTGGCCGGTCGCTGTGTCCCGCTGCCCGTGCTCATGGCAGCACCCCCATCAGGTAGACGAACGTGAAGACGCCGATCCAGACCACGTCGAGGAAGTGCCAGAACATCGACAGGCACATCAGCCGGCGCCGGTTGGCCGCCGTCAGACCGAAGCGCGCCACCTGGGTCATGAGCGTGACGAGCCAGACGATGCCGAAGCTCACGTGCAGGCCGTGCGTGCCCACCAGGGTGAAGAACGACGAGAGGAAGGCGCTGCGCTGCGGGCCGGCGCCCTCGGCGATGAGATGGGAGAACTCGCTCAGCTCCACGCCGACGAAGGCCGCGCCCAGCGCGCCGGTGAGCGCCAGCCAGGCCAGGGTCGGCAGCTTGCGGCTGCGCTGCATCTCCAGGACCGCGAAGCCGTAGGTGATCGAGGACAGCAGCAGCAGCGAGGTGTTGACGGCGACGATCGGCAGCTCGAACAGCTCGGCGCCGGTCGGGCCGCCGGCATAGTTGCGGCCGAGGACGCCGTAGCAGGCGAACAGGCAGGCGAAGACGAAGCAATCGCTCATCAGGTAGAGCCAGAACCCCAGCAGGGTGCCGTTCTCCGGATGGTGCTCGGTGGTCAGGTGGAACTGCGGCGCGCCGTCGCCGGCGGGCAGGGTGGCGGTGATCTCAGGCATGGCGGGCCAGCAGCAGGGTGCGCGCCTGCTCGGTCCGGCTGACCTCGTCGGCCGGGACGTGGAAATCGCGCGCGTAGTTGAACGTGTGGAAGATGGTGCCCGCCAGCAGGGCCGCGAACGACAGCGCCGCCAGCGGCCACATGTGCCAGACGAGGGCGAAGCCGCAGGCGGTGCTCAGCATGGCAAGCACGAAGCCGGCGGCCGTGTTCTTCGGCATGTGGATGGGGATGAATCCGTCCACCGGCCGCACGTAGCCGCGCCGCTTCATGTCGTGCCAGGCATCGTTGTCGTGCACGATGGGCGTGAACGCGAAGTTGTACGCCGGCGGCGGCGAGGACGTCGACCATTCCAGCGTGCGCGCATTCCAGGGATCGCCGGTGGCGTCGCGCAGCGCATCGCGCCGCAGGAAGCTCACCACGAACTGTATGACCATCGAGCCTATGCCCAGCGCGATCAGCGCCGCGCCGAACGCCGCGATCTGGAACCAGACCTGCAGCGACGGATCGTCGAAATGGCTCAGGCGCCGCGTGACCCCCATCAGCCCCAGCACGTACAGCGGCATGAAGGCGAAATAGAAGCCGACCAGCCAGAACCAGAACGAGCACCGGCCCCAGAACGGGTCGAGGCGGAAGCCGAAGGCCTTGGGGAACCAGTAGGTGATGCCGGCCATGACGCCGAATACCACGCCGCCGATGATCACGTTGTGGAAATGCGCGATCAGGAACAGGCTGTTGTGCAGGACGAAGTCGGCCGGCGGCACCGCCAGCAGCACGCCGGTCATGCCGCCGATCACGAAAGTGACCATGAATCCGAGCGTCCAGAGCATCGGCAGCTCGAAGCGGATGCGGCCGCGATACATGGTGAACAGCCAGTTGAAGATCTTCGCCCCGGTCGGTATCGAGATGATCATCGTCGTGATGCCGAAGAAGGAATTGACGCTCGCGCCCGATCCCATCGTGAAGAAATGGTGCAGCCACACCAGATAGGACAGGATCGTGATGACCACGGTCGCGTACACCATCGACGCGTAGCCGAACAGGCGCTTGCCGCAGAACGTCGACACGACCTCGGAGAACACGCCGAAGACCGGCAGCACGAGGATGTACACCTCGGGGTGGCCCCAGATCCAGATGAGGTTGATGTACATCATGGCGTTGCCGCCGAGGTCGTTGGTGAAGAAGTGGGTGCCGACATAGCGGTCCAGCGACAGCATCGCGAGCACCGCGGTGAGCACCGGGAAGGCCACGACGATCAGCGCGTTGGTGCACAGCGCGGTCCAGGTGAAGATGGGCATCTTCATCATCGTCATGCCCGGGGCGCGCATCTTCACGATGGTGGCGATGAGATTGACCCCGGACAGCATGGTGCCGACCCCCGCCACCTGCAGCGCCCAGATGTAGTAGTCGACGCCCACGTCGGGGCTGGCCGCCAGGCCCGACAGCGGCGGGTAGGCCAGCCAGCCGGTGCGGGCGAATTCGCCGACGAACAGCGAGACCATGATCAGGCCGGCGCCGCCGGCCGTCATCCAGAAGCTGAAGTTGTTGAGGAAGGGGAAGGCCACGTCGCGCGCGCCGATCTGCAGCGGCACGACGAAATTCATCAGGCCGGTGACGAACGGCATGGCGACGAAGAAGATCATGATGACGCCGTGCACCGAGAACAGCTGGTCGTAATGGTGGGGCGGCAGGAAACCGGCCGCATCGCCGAACGAGATGGCCTGCTGGATGCGCATCATCACCGCGTCGCCGAAGCCGCGCAGCAGCATCACGAGCCCCAGCACGACGTACATGACGCCGATCTTCTTGTGGTCGATGCTGGTGACCCAGTCGCGCCACAGCGGGCCCCACAGGCGGAAATAGGTGATCGCGCCGAGCACCGCCAGGCCGCCCAGCGCCACGGCGATGAAGGTCACGACGAGGATCGGCTCGTGGTAGGGCAGCGACTCCAGCGTGAGGCGGCCGAAGACGAGCTTGAGCAAATCGGGCTGCGTGAACATGGTCGGTGGGTTTCCGGTTCGCGGGGGTCGGGGTCGCGTGGGTCGTGCGGGCGCCGGCCGGTCGTCAGTCGTGGGCGGAGCGCGGCGCGCCGGCCAGCGCGACGGGACCGGCCGCCGCGCCGTGGCCGGAACCGCCGTCCATCGACATCATGTCGCGCAGGCAGGCGTGATCGAGCGCCAGGCAGCGGTTGACGATGGCGTCGTAGATGCCGGGCGCCACCGTGGCGTAGGTATGGACCGGTTCGCGCACGCTGGGCTTCTCCAGCTCCAGGTAGGCGGCGCGGTCGAGCGATCCGCCGCCGGTCCGTGCCGCCTGCACCCACCGGTCGAAGTCGGCGCCGCTCATGCCGCGGAAGCGGAAATGCATGCCGGAGAACCCGGCGCCGCTGTAGTTGGCCGAGAAGCCCTGGTAGTCGCCGGCGTGGTTGATGACCGCGTGCAGCTGCGTCTCCATGCCCGGCATCGCGTAGATCTGGCCGGCCAGCGCCGGTATGAAGAAGGAGTTCATCACGGTCTCGGCCGTGATGCGGAACTCGATCGGCATGTCCACGGGCGCCGCCAGCTCGTTCACGGTGGCGATGTCCTGTTCCGGATAGATGAACAGCCATTTCCAGTCGAGGGCCACCACGTCGATCGTCAGCGGCTTGACGTTGGCGGTGAAGGGTCGGTCCGGATCGAGGCGCTGTATCGGGCGGTACGGGTCCAGCGTGTGGGTGCTGATCCAGGTGAGCGCGCCCAGCGCGATGATGATCAGCAGCGGCGCCGCCCAGATCACCAGCTCGAGCTGGATGGAATGGTCCCAGTCGGGCTGGTAGGGCGCCTCGGTATTGGACTGGCGGTAGCGCCAGGCGAACACGAAGGTGAGGATGATCACCGGGACGATGATCAGCAGCATCAGCAGCGTCGAGACGACGATCAGGTGCCCCTGCTGGGCGGCGACGTCGCCCGAGGGGTTCAGCAGCACGGTGTTGCAGCCCGAGAGCAGGGCCGCGGCGGCAGGCACCCCCAGCCTTCCCAGGCTACGGGCGGCGCCAGGCGATCTCGCGGGCTTGCTGCGCTCAGTCCGCAGACAGGCCATAATGCGGGCAGATCTCATTACTTCTCGGCCAACACATTTTGCTGTGGTGCGGCATTCTACATGCAAACGTGTCCGGTTTCGGGGGCGAGCGCGCACAATGCCGGGGCGCCCAACTCTTGGATCGAAACGACGATGGCAGGCAGTATTGCACAGGATGTAGCGGGCAAGGCGGCTCCGGCGCCCGAGGCCACGGGCCATGCGGTCGCGCCGGGCGATATCGCGGTGGGCGTGATCATCGGCCGCGTATCCGAGTACTTCGACTACTTCGTCTACGGCATCGCCTCGGTGCTGGTCTTTCCGGCGGTGTTCTTCCCGTTCGAGCAGCGCCTCGAGGGCACGCTGTATTCCTTCGTCATCTTCTCCTTCGCGTTCATCGCCCGGCCTATCGGTTCGTTCTTCTTCATGACGATCCAGCGCCGCTACGGCCGCGGCGCCAAGCTGACGCTGGCGCTGTTCCTGCTGGGAACCTCGACCGCCGGCATCTCGTTCCTGCCCGGCTATGACACGCTGGGCATCGTGGCGATCCTGCTGCTGGCGTTCTTCCGCATCGGCCAGGGGGTGGCGCTGGGCGGTTCCTGGGACGGCCTGCCCTCGCTGCTGGCGCTGAGCGCGCCCAAGGGGCGCCGCGGCTGGTACGCGATGATGAGCCAGCTGGGCGCTCCGGTCGGCTTCATCATGGCCAGCGGCCTGTTCGCCTTCCTCTATGCCAGCGTGTCGCCCGAGGATTTCCTCTCCTGGGGCTGGCGCTACGCCTTCTTCGTCGCCCTGGCGGTCAATCTCGTGGCGCTGTTCGCCCGCCTGCGGCTGGTGGTGACGCACGAATTCGACCAGCTGTTCAGCGCGCGCGAACTGATGCCGGCCGACGGCCGCGAGTTCTTCCGCACGCAGGGCCAGCTCGTGGTCATCGGCGCGTTCGGCGCACTGGCCAGCTATGCGCTTTTCCATTTGGTGACGGTGTTCCCGCTGTCGTGGATCCATCTGTATTCGAAGCAGTCGGTGAGCGATTTCCTCGTCGTCGAGATCATCGGCGCCTTCCTGGGCGCGGGCGGCATCGTCGCCTCCGGGCTGATCGCCGACCGCATCGGCCGGCGCAATACGCTGGGCACGCTGGCGATCCTGATCGCGGTCTTCAGCGGCTTCGCGCCCACGCTGCTCGATGGCGGCACGCTGGGCGAGGACGTGTTCCTCATGGTCGGGTTCACGCTGCTGGGGCTGTCGTACGGCCAGGCGGCCGGCGCGATGAACGCCAGCTTCGAACCGCGCTTCCGCTACACGGGCGCGGCCCTCACCAACGACCTGGCGTGGCTCATCGGCGCAGGCTTCGCGCCGCTGGTGGCGCTGTTCCTGTCGGCCCGCTTCGGCCTGGGCTACCTGAGCCTGTACCTGCTGTCGGGCGCCGTCTGCACGCTGTCCGCGCTGTGGATCAACCGCGCGATGGAAGTGCGCGACTGAACAGCCGGCATCAATCGTCCTCGTGATCGTGGTTGGCCAGGTGCGCTTCGCGCAGGTCGAGCTCGCGCTCGAGGCGGCGGCGCGTCTCGTCGCGTAGCTTTCCCTCCCGGTACAGCGCGTTGATCCGGCGCCGTTCGGCCTCGAGCAGCTGCAGCTCCACGTCGTCGCGGCCGCCCGTGGGCGAGTCGCGGCCGCCCGCGCCATGGCCGCGCGGCTCGAAGTGGCGCAGCCGCTCGCGATGCTGGGCATGCAGCGCGCGCGCGTGTTCCTCGGCGACGCGTCGGTCGCGGGTCAGTTCGCCCAGGCGCAGTTCGGCCGCGGCGATCGCCTCGCGCCGCGCCTCGAGTTCCTGCGCCCGCTCGGCGCGGTGCTCGCGCTGGCCGGCGTGCGCCAGTCCCAGGACGCGTATCACCAGCGGCAGCAGCAGCCCCTGGCCGACCAGCGTGACCAGTATCACCGCGTAGGTCAGGAACAGGATGAGGTCGCGGCCCGGAAACGGCTGGCCATTGTCGATCGTGAGCGGGATCGCCAGCGCGGCCGCCAGCGAGACGATGCCGCGCACCCCGGTGAAGGCGATCGCGAAGGGCCATTGCCAGGGCGGCGCCGGGTCGCGCCGGCCGATCGCCGGGATCAGGCGCGGCAGGTAGGTCGCCGGGTAGGTCCAGACGAAGCGCGCGACGATCACCACGGCGCTGACCGTGGCCGCCGACAGCAGCAGGTCGGAAAGCGCGTAGCCGTTGATGCCGGCGGCCAGCGTGCGCGCCTGCAGGCCGGTGACGACGAAGATCAGGCCCTCGATCACGTACAGCAGCACGTCCCAGAAGAAGATGCCCTGCAGCCGCGTCGCGGCGCTGATGATGTGCAGGCCGTTCCAGCTGACGTACAGGCCCGCCGCGACCGTCGCCAGCACGCCCGAACCGCCCAGGTGCTCGGGCGGCCAGTAGGCGGCGAACGGCGTCAGCAGCGACAGCAGGATCTCGATCTGCGGGTCGGCCACCCAGCGGCGCAGGCGCAGCATCATCCAGCCCACGCCTATGCCCCAGATGATCTCGCCGGCCACGACCAGCACGAAGTCGCCGGCGGCCTTCTCCAGCGAGAAGGTCCCGGTGGCCACGGCGATGACGGCGAAGCGATAGAGGATCAGCGCGGTCGCGTCGTTGGCCAGCCCTTCGCCCTCGAGGATCACCAGGATGCGCCGCGGCAGCTGCATGCGGCGTGCGATGGCCAGCGGCGCGACGGCGTCGGGCGGCGAGACGATGGCGCCCAGCACGTAGCCCACCGGCCAGGACAGGCCGAGGATCCAGTGCGCCGCCGCGGCCGCGGCGACGGTCGTGAAGACCACGCAGCCGACGGCCAGCAGCGAGATCGACCGCAGGCTCTGGCGGAATTCGCGCCAGCTCATCGCCACGGCCGACGAGTAGATGACCGGCGGCAGCACCAGCAGCAGGACCATCTCGGGCGCCAGGCGCACCGCGGGCAGTCCCGGCACCAGGGCGAGCACGACGCCGGCCATCACCAGCAGGATGGCCGGCGGCAGGCCCAGGCGCCGCGCGGCCACGCCGACCGCCGCGATGACGACCAGCAGCAGCACCAGGATCTGCAGCGACTGCAGCATCGCGCTAGCGGCCGTTCACGCGGGGGTGGGGCGCAGGGCCAGGATGGCGGCAGCCAGCGCGCCGATCAGCGCGGCCACGGCCATCAGCTCGGTCCAGGGCATGTCGGCCAGGTTGGCGGTGATGACCTTGTTGCACAGCGCGATCAGCGCGGTCTGCACCACCAGGGTGGTGTCGACCTCGTGGACCTCGCGCAGGTGGCGCAGGATCTTGAGCAGCTCGATGCCGACCAGCACCGCGACGAACAGGCCGAACACGTCGAACAGCGCCTTGGGCTCGGCTACCAGCTCGTGGACCTGCAGCAGGTCCTCGACCAGCGACCAGGCGGTCAACAGCGTGCCGAACAGGATCGTCGCCATCAGCAGGACCATCAGGGCGCCGACGGCGAGGCGTTCGAACTGCGAAGCGATCTTTTCCACGGCGGCGCTCCTTCGGGTGGGGAACGGACCGGGCCGATGCTAGCAACTTCGGCGCGCCCGGTGGTCCCGGCGCGCCGGGCGGCGCGTGGATCAGCGGCGGAACGTGACGACCAGGACGTCGCGGTAGCCGGGTTCGTCCGCGCGCAGCGGCTCGATCGGCGTGACGCCGTGGAACACGCGGCTGTCGTCGACCAGCGCCGTGTCCAGCGCCGCCTCCAGGACGAACTGCCCGACGGGGTGGCGCGCCAGGTCGAGGATCGTGGTGGTGCCGCTGGCGACGTTGTGCCGCCGCACGAGCAGCACGAGCACCCAGTCGACGCCGTCGCGATGCATGCCCTCCGGCGTGGGCAGCCCCGGCTGGCCGGCGCGCGCCTCCACGCGGAACTGGTGCACTTCGACGTGCCAGGCTGTCGGGCGCGTCGCCTCCGGTGTCAGCCGATCGAAGACTTCGCGGCCGAGGCGCAGCACCGCGTGCAGGACGGGGTGGCGACCGATGTCGTCGCGGATCGGCTCGAACCAGCGCTCCAGACCGCCGTTGAGCGGGTTGTAGTCGCGGCTCTGGTAGTGCGGCTGGTGGGGCTTGCGTTCGATCGCGGCCGCGCTGACGGCGAAGGCCGCGTGGCGCCGGCGCCGGTAGCGCCCGCCGTCGGCCATGTAGGTATCGAGCCCGAGATCGTTCCAGCTGCGCGCGAAGCCGTCCCAGTCGGCGTAGCCATATGCCTGCAGGGCGGCTTGCATCGCCGCGGCGGGCACGAAGGTGAAGCCGGCGTCGCGCAGGGGAGCGGTCAGCGAAAGCAGGTGCATGTTGTCGGGACGGTGGCCGGCGCGGAGTCGCGGCGGCGCCGGCCGTGGTCGGGGGCTGGGCGCAGAGGGTATCAGGGTCCGGGGGCGCCGTGCAGGTCGTGGGTGACGAAGGGCCGATCGGCCCCGGGCAGTGCCAGCCACTGCGGATGCTCGAGCGTGGCGCGGATGTCGGAGAGCCCGCTCGACCAGTGTTCGTACATGGTGGCCACGCTGAACTGGTAGTCCTTGGCGTAACCCTCGTAGGGCTTGTCGCGGTAGATGAGGTGCACAACATTGCGCCGTGCGCCGCAGGCCAGCGCCGAGGCGCGTTCGTACCAGCTGCCCGATCGCTCCGACTCGGGAACGTGGGCCAGCGCCTCCTGCAGCAAGCGGCGATAGTTCTGTTCCTCGCGCATCATGGTCGTCACCATGCGGGTGCGACTGGAGTACTGGATGTCCTTCTGCCGGTCGGCCACCTGCAACAGGTCGGTGGGCAGGTCGCCGCTCGCGCTCCACAGGTCGATCTGGAAAACGAGGGAGTCGCTGCGCGGCCGCGCCGACACGACCTGCTGCAGCGGCGTGTTCGACACCAGGCCGCCATCCCAGTAGAACTCGCCGTCGATTTCCACCGCCGGAAAGCCCGGCGGCAGCGCCCCCGAGGCCATGAAATGCTCGGGTCGCAGCGTGACGTGCGTATTGTCGAAATACACGAAATTGCCGGTGCGCACGTTCACCGCGCCGACCGAGACGCGCATTTCCTTCGACCGGTTGATGCGGTCGAAATCGGCGAATTGCTCGAGCGTGGCGCGCAGCGGGCTGGTGTCGTAGAAGCTTGCCGACTGCGGTTCGCGCGGGCCCAGGCCCAGGGCGTGCCAGGGACGCGGCAGGAAGAAGCCGTTCTGGCCTTCGAACAGGGTGCGGGTCGACTCCAGCGTGTCGACCAGCATGCGCCACGCCGGCGGCAGCCCCTCCTGGGCGTGCGCCAGCACCGAGGGGTGCAGCGTCGCATGCAGCGTCGCATGCAGCGACGGCAGCCACGGCTGGCGGCAGATGGTCTCCCAGAACGCGCGCAGGCGCTCGATGCGGCGTTCGGGCGGGTTGCCCGCGATCACCGCCGCATTGAGGGCGCCGATGGAAATGCCGGCGATCCAGGTGGGCACGATATCGTGCTCCGCCAGGCCCTGGTAGACGCCGGCCTGGTACGAACCCAATGCGCCGCCGCCCTGCAGGACCAGCGCCAGCACGGGATAGCCGCGCGCATGCTCCACCGCGGTCTTGGCACTTGCCTCCATGGCGGGGCCCCGCGCCTACTGCATGTACCAGCCGTGGCTGACCACGAACGACTGGCCGGTCAGCGCCGCCGAAGGGAAGGACGCCAGGAAGAGCGCGGTCTGCGCGACATCGTCCACCGTCGTGAAGATGCCGTCGACCGTGCCGCCGAGCATCACTTTCTTGATGACCTCGGCCTCGCTGATCCCGAGCTCCTTGGATTGCTCGGGAATCTGCTTGTCCACCAGCGGCGTGCGCACGAAACCCGGGCAGATGACGTGCGAGCGCACGTTGTGCGCGGCGCCTTCCTTGGCGAGCACGCGTGCCAGGCCCAGCAGGCCGTGCTTGGCCGTCACGTAGGCCGACTTGAGCGGCGAGGCTTCGTGCGAGTGGACCGAACCCATGTAGATGACCGTGCCGCCGCGATTGTCCGGGTACATGTACTTGAGCGCCGCCTTGGTCGTGAGGAATGCGCCGTCGACGTGGATGGCCAGCATCTTCTTCCAGTCGGAGAACGCATAGTTCTCGATCGGATTGACGATCTGTATGCCGGCATTGGAGATGAGGATGTCGATGCCGCCGAAGGCCTTGGCGACGCTGTCGGTGGCGCTGTTCACCGCATCCTCGTTCGTGACATCCATGGCGACGCCGATGGCCCGGCCGCCCGCCTTCTCGATGCCGGCGGCCACGGCCCTGGCGGCATCCAGGTTCAGGTCGGCGATAGCCACCGCCGCGCCTTCGCTCGCATAGAGTTCGGCGATGGCCTTGCCGATACCGCTCGCGGCCCCGGTGATGATGGCCGATTTACCGGTGAGTTTCATCGTTGCTGCTCCCCTTCACGCAAGATAATCGAATTCGACCTTGCCCAGATCCAGGGTGAGGTCGGCCACGAAATGCTTCGCCCCGAGTATCTCCAGAACGGGCAGGTCGGCCACGGGCGCCAGCGCGTGCGGCGCCAGCGACAGCGCGGCCGGTCCTTCCCAGGCGCCTTTCATCACGATATCGCGCAGGTAGTAGCACACCAGTTCGCAGATGCGCGCGCTGCCGTCGACATGCGGGATGATCTTGAGCAGGTAGTTGGGCGTCTGCGCCAGCGCCAGGCCCAGGGCCCCCGCGTCGAGCGCGCGGTGCTTGTAGCCCATGGTACCGGTCGCGACCCGCACGGGTCCGTAATCGAGCGTGCCGACCAGGGTGTCGATCTCGGTATGAAGCCGCGGCTGCGCCAGCTTCTTCGGAAAACCCCACAGTTCGCGGCCGCCGGCAAGCGGCGGGTGGTCGTCCAGGTACATGGCGTGCGTGTAGTTGCCGGCGCGCCCGTTGTACAGCACCGGTATCACCTGGCCCGATTCGGTGTAGTCGCCGAACCCGGTGGAGTCGGGCATGCGGATGAATTCGTAATTGACGATGGGCGCGCCGATCTCGAGCGGCTCGGGCACCACCGCGCGCAGGCGCTCGGGATCGGTGCGGTAGGAGATGATGAAGAATTCCCGGTTGACGAAGCGGTACGGCCCCATCGGATAGGCGGGACTGGTGAACGGCATGGCGAACGCGTGTTCGCGGATCTGGCTGGCCTTCATGATCCCCCCGACTGGAGCAGCGGTAGACCTTGCTTGGACCCATGGTGCAGCCGAAGTTCACGCCGCGGCGCAAGTGCGTCGCGCGGCACGTCGAGGCCCGGATCCGTGGCTACTCTACATCGCGCGGCGCGGCCGGGCGCGCATTTCACGATGTGGCGCGATGCGGTCATCGGGCTGACATCCGCAGCGGCCCGGCGCCGCGCCAGCGCCGACCTGCGCGGCCTAGTCGCGCAGGGCCTCGCTCGAATGCCAGGAGCCGAGCGCCATGCGGCTGAACCAGGCCATCGCGGCGAACAGCGCCATCCCCGTGAGCGAAATGAGAAACAGGGCGGCGAACATCCGCGGGATGTCGAGCTGGAAACCGGCCTGCATGATCTGGTAGGCCAGTCCCGCGCCGGTGCCGCCGGTCCCGGCCACGAACTCGGCCACGACCGCGCCGATCAGCGCGAGTCCGCTCGAGATCCGCAGGCCGCCGAAGAAATACGGCAGCGCGCTGGGAATGCGCAGGCGCAGCAGCGTCTGGGTGCGCGTTGCGCGGTACAGGCGGAAGTAGCTGAGCAGGTCCGGGTCGACGCTGCGCAGGCCCAGTGTCGTGTTCGAGATCACCGGGAACAGCGCGACCAGCGCGGCGCAGATGACCATGGCGGTGCCCGGGTCCTTCACCCAGATGATGACCAGGGGGGCCACCGCGACGATGGGCGTGACCTGCAGCAGGACCGCAAAGGGAAAGAAGGCGGCCTCGATGAGGCGGCTCTGCACGAAGAGAAACGAGATCGCCACGCCGATGGCGGTGGCCAGGGCGAAGGCGAGCAGCGTGATGCGCACCGTCACCAGCAGCGCGGCGCCCAGCGTGCTCCAGTCGGCGGCGAGGGTCTTGACCATCAGCGCCGGCGAGGGCACCAGGTAGGGCGGCAGGCCCAGGACGCTGACGGTGCCCTGCCAGGCGGCGAGGAACAGCAGGCCGACCAGCAGCGGGTAGGCCACGCGCCGCACCCGGCCGGCGCGCTCGCCGCCACGCGGCGGGCGGCTCACGCCCGTTCCCCGCGCGCCGCCGCGCCGCGAACGGCGCCGGCATCGGCGCCGCCGCTGGCCTGCAGCAGGCTTTGCTGCAGGAGGCGCGCATGCTGGCTGAAGCGCTCCGACACGGCAAATTCCGGGGCGCGCGGATACGGTTCGTCGATCCGCACCTCGTCGACCACGCGGCCCGGCCGCGCCGCCATCATCACGACGCGGTTCGAGAGGAATACCGCCTCCTGGATCGAATGGGTGACGAACACCACGGTCAGCCCGCGCCCCTGCCAGAGCGCCAGCAGTTCGGCGTCGAGCTTGTTGCGCGTGATCTCGTCGAGCGCCCCGAAGGGCTCGTCCATCAGCAGCAGCTGCGGCCGCGTCACCAGGCTGCGGGCGATCGATACCCGCATCTGCATGCCGCCCGACAGCGTGCGTGGCAGGGCGCGGGCCGAATCGGCCAGGCCCACCAGCGCCAGCGCGTCGTGCACGCGCGCCTCGGCCTCGGCGGCGGGCACGCCGGCAAGGTCCAGCGGCAGGCGCACATTGGCGCGCACGCTGGCCCAGGGCATGAGCGTCGGCGCCTGGAAGACGAAGGCCGGGCGCCGGTCGGCGTCCTCCAGCGCATCGACGGTCCCGCCCCACAGCCGCACTTCGCCCGCGCTCGGCCTGAGCAGGCCGGCGATCATCTTGAGCAGGGTGCTCTTGCCGCAGCCCGAGGGTCCCAGCAGGGTGAGGAATTCGCCCGGCGCGACGCGCAGCCCGACCGGCTGCAGCGCCTGCGTGCCGTCGGCGTAGGTCATTGCCGCGTCGCGCAGCTCGACGGCCGGCGGCGCCGCCGTCGCGCCTGCAGGTCCGTTCATGGGAGGATCTTGAGGTCCCGGACGAATTCGGTCGTGTACGAACCCGCCAGGTCGACCTTGGCCGGATCGATGAGGTGCGCCGAGACCAGGAAGTCATAGCTCGCCCTGGCGCGCGCGTCGGTGATGATCCCTATGCCCAGGCGCCCGGCGTCGCCCGCCGTTACCAGGCCGGTCTCGCGCATCTTGCGTACGCTGAAATCGAGCTGGTCGTCGGTCATGTTGGGATTGTCCTTCTTGATGAGCGCATTGCCGGGCGCCGGGTCGGCCAGGTAGCTCTTCCACCCCTCGATCGACGCGCGCACGAACGCGGCCAGCGCCGCATGGCGGCTGCGCACCGTCTGTTCCATGCAGACGATGGTGGTCGAATACGCGGGGTAGCCGTAGTCGCTGAGCAGGAAGGCGTTGGCCTTGACCCCGGCCTTCTGCAGCGCGTACGGTTCCGAGGTGATGTAGCCCTGCTGCACGAGGCTGCGGTCGGCGACGAAAGGCTGGACGTTGAAGGTGTAGGGGCGCGCCTGCGCATCGGTGAAGCCGTAGCGTGCCTTGAGCCAGGGCCAGAAATTGTTGTACGAGCTGGCGGCGATGAGGATGGTGCGGTTCTTCATGTCGGCCAGCGACTTCACGTCCTCGTGCGCGAGCAGCGCGTCAGGGTCCTTCTGGAACATCGCCGCGACAGTGACCAGCGGCACGCCGTTCGCGCGCGCCAGCACGACCTGCAGGTCGCTGGCGCCCATGATGCAATCGGCCTGGCCCGCGGCCATCAGCTGGGTGATGTTGACCTGCGCGCCACCCATGCGGATATCGACGTCGAGACCGGCCTTGCGGTACTGGCCGGTGGCCAGCGCCTGGTAGAAGCCGCCGTGTTCGGCCTCGGCGAACCAGTTGGTCATGAACACGAATTTTTCGCCGGCCCGGGGCGGGGCGGCGGGCGCGGCCGTCGCCTGAGTGCTCAGGCACAGCGTCAGGAACAGCGTCAGGCACAGCGCCAGGCACGCCGCCAGGCGCGGTGCCGCGGGCGGCGCGAGGGCGCGGCGCATTCGCCGCCAGCCGGACGTGGACCTTGTGGTGGGGCGGCAGCGCGGATGCATGGTGGTCGGTCTTTCGATGGGGGCCGGCTCGGGGCGCGCGCCGCCGCTCAGGCCAGGCCGGCCCGGCCCAGCAGCGCGCGGCTCAGGCGATTATGACGTTCAATCAATGCCGGTAGTTCCTCGTGCAGCAATTGACCCTGCAGCACCACGGGCCGGCCATTGATGATCGACAGCCAGGCGCTGGCCGGCGTGCAGGTGAGCAGCGCCGCGAGCGGATCGGCCTGTGCGCCGGCGTGCGCCAGGCCATCGACGCGGAAGGCGACCACATCGGCGGCCTTGCCCGCCTCCAGGCTGCCGATGTCGTCGCGACCCAGCACCGCGGCTCCGCCACGCGTGGCCAGCGCCAGGGCCTCGCGCGCCGACAGGCGCGCCGCGGAGGATTCGAATCCCGGCCAGCCGACCCGCTGCAGCAGCATCGCCATGCGCGCCTCGCCCAGCAGGTGATTGCCGTCGTTGCTCGCCGAGCCGTCCACCCCGAGGCCGACATTCACGCCCGCATCGAGCAGCGCACGCACCGGCGCTATTCCGGAGGCCAGGATCATGTTGCTGCTCGGGCAGTGGCATACGCCCGACCCCGCGTGCGCCAGCTGGGCGATGCCGGCCGCGCCCGGGTGCACCATGTGGGCGAACCAGACATCGGGCCCGGACCAGCCCACCGCGGCGGCGAAGTCGAGCGGCCGCTGGCCCCACTGCGCCTGGCAGTAGCGATCCTCCTCGAGCGTCTCGGCCAGGTGGGTGTGCAGGCCGACCGCGACGTGGCTGCGGGCCAGGCGCGCCGATTCACGCATCAGGTCGGCGCTGACGCTGAAGGGGGAGCAGGGCGCCAGCGCGACGCGCAGCATGGCGCGCGGCCGCGGATCGTGCCAGGTCTCGATCACCCGCTGCGAGTCGGCCAGGATCGCGTCCTCGCGCTCGACCAGGCTGTCGGGCGGCAGCCCGCCGGTGGAGGCGCCGCGCCTCATGCTGCCGCGCGCCGCGTGGAAGCGCACGCCGACGGCCTGCGCCGCCGCGATCTCGTCCTCGAGGCGGCAGCCGTTGGGCAAGAGGTACAGGTGGTCGGCGACCGTGGTCGCGCCCGACAGCACGAGCTCGGCCAGCGCGAGCCGGGTGCTGACGTCTATCGCTTCGGGGGTCAGTCCCTCCCAGACACGATAGAGCAGCCTCAGCCAGTCGAAGAGCGCCAGTCCACGCGCGGTGCCGACCGTCCGCGTGAGCGACTGGAACAGGTGGTGGTGGCAGTTGACCAGGCCCGGCGTGACCACGCAGCCGTCCAGCTCGTGGGTCTCGGTGGGCGCCGATGCCGGATGCCGGGCGATCCAGGCATCCATCTGCGTGGTGCTGCCCAGCCCCAGGATGTGGTCCCCCTCGGTCAGCAGAGCGCCGTCGCGAATTTCCGTTCCCGCGCCGTCCATCGTGGCCAGCACCTCGGCGTGACGCAGGTAAAGGCGGGATTCCATCGCTAGGCGCTTGCCTCCAGGGTGCCAGCCGTCGTTCGGCCGCTTGCAAAAAGTCGGGCGCGGGTCCTTAAGTACCGTAAATATGTGCCGTATACCCAGGAACGCCGGCCCGCCGGGCCGGTCCGCAATCGAAGGGAGCGCGACATGCAGGTACTGCGAAGCATTGGCGTATTTCTCGTGCTGATCGCCGGCACCATGAGTTTTTGCCTGGTCTTCTTCGCCGCCCACTGAGGGTCGACGCAACACCAGGCCGGTAGCACCCGCCAGGCGCCGTTCGCACAGCGAACGCCGCGCCGAGGCAAACCATTAGTCCCATCCGCTTCTGCGGAGCGCATGTTGCATTGCGTACAATACCGGGATGTTGATCGCCCCGCACCCCGGCAGCGGATTTCGGCGCTGCACCGGCGCACTCCGCAGGCGCGGCGCGGCGCGCGCCTGATGCCGCCATGATCCTGGCCGCAATCGCGTCGCGTCGGCCGTTGCTGCGCGAGTACGTGCTGCTCACCAAGCCCGGCATCATCCTGGGCAACCTCGTTTCGTTCGCCGGCGGCTTCTTGCTGGCGGCCCGGGGCCGCGTCGACTGGCTGCTGCTGGGAGCCACCGCGCTGGGCATCGCGCTGGTGATGGCCTGCGCCTGCGTCTGCAATAACCTGATCGATCGTGACATCGACAGCCGGATGAGTCGGACGCGCCGGCGCAGCCTGGTGACGGGTGTCGTCTCGCCGCTGGCCGCCGGCGTGTTCGCGGCGGTGCTCGGCGGCTTCGGATTCGCGCTGCTGGCCGCCGCCAGCGGCTTGCTGGTGCTTGCCGTGGTGCTGGCCGGCTTCCTCAATTACGTCGTCCTCTACAGCCTGTACGGCAAGCGCCACTCGGTGCACGGCACCCTCGTCGGCAGCTTCGCCGGGGCGACCGCGCCGGTGGCCGGCTACTGCGCGGTCAGCGGCCGATTCGATGCCCTGGCGCTGCTGCTGCTGCTGATCTTCTGCCTGTGGCAGATGCCCCATGCCTATGCGATCGCGATCGCACGGCTGCGCGACTACGCGGACGCCGACATCCCCGTGCTGCCCGTGCGCCACGGCATCGCCCGGACCAAGCGGCAGATCCGCGGTTTCATCGGCGCATTCGTGGTCGTTGCACTGGCCCTGCCCTTGCTGCATTACGTCGGCTGGGGCTATGGCGTCGCCATGGCAGCGATGGGCGCCGGCTGGCTGCGCGTGGCCGGGAACGGCCGCCCGGGCGTCGACGACCGGATCTGGGCGCGCGGCGTTTTCGGTTTTTCGCTGCTGGTGGTGCTGGTGCTGAGCGTGATGCTGGCCATCGACTACGTCCCGCCGGCCACCGCCGTCGCGCTGCACGAGCTGGTCCCGTCCGGCTGAGGCCCGACCCCGGGCCGTGCGGAACGCCGCGCGGGCCGGGCTACGGCGCCGGCAGTGCACCCGCCGCGCCGGCCGGCGCGCTGTCATCCTTCAGATCGACCCCGCTGCGACCCAGGCGCCGTGCCCCGGCGAGCAGGTGCTGCAGCCGTCGCGCGGCCGCCTCGTAGCCCAGGCCTTCGGGCCGTATGTTGGACAGGCAATTGCGCTCGGCATCGGTGCGACCGATGCGTGGCGCATGGGTGAGGTAGACGCCCAGGCTATCGGGCGCGCTCAGGCCCGGTCGCTCGCCGATGAACACGGCCACCAGGCGCGCGCCGAGCAGGGCGCCGATCTCATCGCCCAGCGCGACCCGCGCCATGTCGGCGACCACCACCGGCCCGAGCGTCCAGTCGCCCAGCAGCGGCTTCACGGCCTGCAGCAAGGGCAGGGCGTGGCGCGCCGCTGCCTGCGGCGACAGACCGTCGGCCAGCACGACGACCAGATCGCTCGCCCGCGGCTGCGGCTGCGCACCGACCCATTGCAACAGTCGGTCGCGGCTCTGTGGGGCCAGCCGGCGGCCCAGGTCGGGGCGACGCAGGTACTGCTGGCGGTCGGGCGCCGCGCTGTGCACGCCGATGGCGGCATGGCCGGCAGCCGCGAGCTGCGCCAGCAGCGATTGCGCTTGCGAATCGGCATGCACCGCGTCGCGTGCCTGCGCCTGCGCCAGCCCGAACTCGAGCAGGGCGCGGGTCGGCAGGCTGTCTCCGGCCCGGCCCAGCGCGATGCGCGCCGGCGTGTAGCGGCGCAGCGCAACCCAGGCGTCGACCAGCAGCGACGGGTGCGCCGGATCCGCCGGCGCGCCGGCCGCAGCGTCGCGCGCCGGCGCGCGCCTATCCACCGTCGCCGCCGATCGCGCGTGCATGTCCGAGCAGGCCCAGCGCATCGGGCGGCCGCTGCAGGCGGCCCTGCGCGTCGATGATCTGCATGCGCGCGAGCCAGTCCTCGAACTCCGGCGCGCGCCGCAGCGAGAGCGCGGCGCGCACGTAGAGCGCGTCGTGGAACGAGGTGCTCTGGTACTGCAGCATCACGTCGTCGGCGCCGGGCACGCCCATGATGAAGTTGACGCCGGCCACGCCCAGCAGCGTCAGCAGGGTATCCATGTCGTCCTGGTCGGCCGCGGCGTGATTCGTGTAGCAGATGTCCACGCCCATCGGCAGGCCCAGCAGCTTGCCGCAGAAGTGGTCTTCGAGGCCGGCGCGGATGATCTGCTTGCCGTCGTACAGGTATTCGGGGCCGATGAACCCGACCACGCTGTTGACCAGCAGCGGCTCGAATGCGCGCGCCACCGCGTAGGCGCGCACCTCGCAGGTCTGCTGGTCGACGCCGTGGTGCGCGTTGGCCGACAAGGCGCTGCCCTGGCCGGTCTCGAAGTACATCACGTTGCTGCCGACGCTGCCGCGCCGCAGCGCCAGCGCGGCCGCGCGCGCCTCCCGCAGCAGGGCGAGGTCGATGCCGAACGAGGCATTGGCCTGTTCGGTTCCGGCAATCGACTGGAAGACCAGGTCGACCGGCGCGCCCTGGGCGATCGCCGACAGCGTATTGGTGACGTGCGTCAGCACGCACGACTGGGTCGGGATCGCATGGCGCATGCGCAGTTCGTCGATCAGTTGCAGCAGGCCGACGATCGTCGGCAGGTTGTCGCCGGCCGGGTTGATGCCGATCACCGCATCGCCCGCGCCGTAGAACAGGCCATCGAGGATGGAGGCGGCGATCCCGCGCGCGTCGTCGGTGGGATGGTTCGGCTGCAGGCGCACCGCGAGCCGTCCCGGCAGCCCGATGGTGCTGCGGAAGGCCGTCACGACGCGGCACCGCGAGGCCGCGAGGATCAGGTCCTGGTTGCGCATCAGCTTGCTGACCGCGGCCGCCATCTCGGGCGTGATGCCGGGGGCCAGGCGGCGCAGGCTGTCGCCGTCCCGTTCGGGCGCGAGCAGCCATTCGCGCCACTGGCCCACGGTCAGGTGGGCCACCGGCGCGAAGGCCGCCGCGTCGTGGCTGTCGACGATCAGGCGCGTGACCTCGTCGGACTCGTAGGGAACGACGCTTTCGTCGAGGAAGCGCCGCAATGGCAGGTCGGCCAGGGCCAGGCGCGCGGCCATCCGTTCCTGTTCGGAAGCGGCCGCCACGCCGGCCAGTTCGTCGCCGCTGCGCAGCGGCCCGGCCCGTGCCAGCAGCGTGCGCAGATCGGGGAAGCGATAGGTACGGCTGCCGACGGTGTGTGAGTAGGCCACGGGACGATCCTATTGGAGCGCACCGCCGCCCGCAACCCGCGGGTCGAACACCGGAGGGTCGAACAACGGGATCGTGGCGCCGGCGCGCGGTTACATCACCTTACCGGCCGGCCTTCACGAAGTTGTTACAATGCCCCGCTTTCTGCCGTGTTTGCAGGCCGTAACGGCCGTACGTTGGCGCCGTACGGACCCATCGCCGTCGACGCAGCGCAACCCACCATGAGACTGTCCATAACATGCAATCTGCGATGAGAAACCTGCTGTGCTCGGCTGCCGTGCTCGCGATTACCCTGCTGACGGCCTGTGGCAGCGGCAGCGGGACGACGGTGCCGGCCAATATCCGCCTGGTGAACGACACCACGTCCTTGCTCGACCTGGACATCAATACCGCGACCCAGATCGCCAGCGTGGGGGCGAAGACCTCCAGTGCCTACAGCTCCATCGCGCCGGGTACCTATACCGAAAGCCTTGCCACCAACGGCACGACGGTGCCGACGGCCACCGGCAACATCGGCCTGGGCACGGGCCAGAACTACACCACGATCGCGTTCCTGCACAACACCGACATCGAGGCGCAGAGCTACGCCGAGAACCAGACCATACCGTCGGCCGGCTACTCCTCGCTCAACATCGCCAACCTTTCGGTGGACGCCGGTCCGGTCGACGTCTTCCTGGTCGCCCACGGCACCGCGATCCCGGCGAACGCCACCCCGACCTTCTCGTCGGTGCAGGGCCTCTCCACCGCCGCCACGCTGGCCTCGACCTCGGCCAGCGTCGCCTACGACATCATCGTCACGGGCTTCGGCAACGCCGCCGATATCCGGCTGGTCTACTCGAGCCCGGCCTTCGCCTCGGCCCAGGCCTACACGCTGGCCCTGACGAGCACGCCGGGCGGCGGCCTGGTCAATGGCGTGCTGATTCCGCAGGGCATCGCGATCACCGCCAGCGGTTTCTATACCAATCCGCAGGCGCGCGTACGCGTGCTCTCGGCCCTGCCGCAGTCGCCGTCCCAGGAGGTGCTGGTCACCGTCGGCACGACGGCGCTGCTGCCCGATTACGCACCGAACTGGACGCCCTACCAGGTGGTTGCCGGCGGATCGACGATCACCTCGCTGACCGTCGCCGGCTCGGCGATCACCGTGCCGGCGATCCCCAACGGATCGTTCACCGCCGGTGGCGACTTCACGGTGCTCGTCTACGGCACCACCGCCGCGCCGCTGGCCGTGGTGTTCACCGACACGAACCAGATCAAGGCCAATTCGGCCAGCGTCCGCGTCGTCAATGCGGCCGTGACCGGTGGCGTGGGCCTGAACCTGATCGTCAACGGCTCGGCCAAGATCAGCAACGTGCCCTACGGCTCCGATGCCGGACTGCCGCTGGTCTATGCCGGCGTGGCCCCCTCGTCGTCGCCGACGCTGCAACTGATCGGCGGCGGCTACGACCAGACGCTGTCCGGAACCTCGGTGCCGCTGGTGACCGGGGCCGTCCGTACCGTCTTCGTCTACGATGCGACGCTGCCGCCGCTGGTGATCTCCGATCGCTGACCGACGCATCGCACGAAAAAATGCCGGGGATCGCCCCGGCATTTTCTTTGGTGCGCCGCCGCCGCGGCTGCTGCGTCCGCCACTCAGTCCAGCAGCCGCCCGGCGGTGGCGATCGCGATGGTCAGCAGGCCCAGCAGCAGGTTGACGCCGACGAGGCGGCGGATGCGGCCCAGCGCGCCGCCGCCCGCAGCCCAGTCCTGCGCGGCCACGGCACGTACCAGCGAGCGGTACGGACCGAAGAACACGCCCAGGTAGATGGCGATCATCAGCGTGCCGCCCAGCAGCATCAGGTGCCAGTGCAGCGGCGCGTTACGCATGCCGATCGCCAGCAGGGTGGAGAGGCCGGTGGCCGGAAGCAGGACCACCGCCACCCAGACCCAGGCGAAGAAGCGCGCCAGCACCGCCTGCCACAGCCGCAGCCGTTCGGGCGGGGCCAGCTGCGATGCGGCCACGGGGCGCAGGCACTGGTAGGCGAAGAACATGCCGCCCACCCAGATGGCGGCGCAACTGACATGCAGGAAGAGCATCACGGGAAAGGCGTTCATCGGCGTCCTCGGATCGAGGCCCCGACGGTAGCGGCTTTGCGAGGGGGCGGCAATCGACGCCGGGCGCGGCGCCGCCGCGGCTACAGGCTGGAGACCCAGCTCTGCAGGGCCGCCTCGTCGGCCAGGGCGAAGCGCTCGCCGTCCAGGCCGCGCAGCCAGGCGGCCGCCTCGGGCACCGGCACCGGCCGGGAGATGAGGTAACCCTGGACGTCGCTGCAGCCGGCTTCGCGCACCGCCATCAGCTCGGCGATCGTCTCGACGCCCTCGGCGACCACCTCCAGGCCCAGCCGGCTGCCCAGCAGCGCGCAGGCGGCAACGACCGCCTGCTTGGACTTGTCGTGCTCCATGCCGCTGATGAACGTGCGTTCGATCTTGAGTTCCGAGAACGGGATCTTGGTCAGCTGCGAGAAGCTCGAGTACGCCGTGCCGAAGTCGTCGATCGACAGGTTGAAGCCGAACATGCGGATGCGTGCGGTGTTCTCTATCACCAGCGCCGGGTTGGACATCGCCTCGTCCTCGGTGATCTCCACCGTGATCCAGCTCGGGTCGAGGCCGGCCGTCTCCACGCTTTCGACCAGCTTGCGGCAGAACTGGTGGTCGGAGATCAGGCTCAGCGGGACATTGACCGATGCGCCCACCGCGATGCCGTCGTTGAGGCAATCCATCAGGAAGGCGATCGTCTGGTCGAACATTTGCAGCGTGGCCGGCAGCAGCAGCCCGGCGTTGCCCAGCGGCTCGATGATCTCGGCCGGGGTGATCACCCGCCCGTCGGGGCCGACGCCGCGCATCAGCGCCTCGAAGCCGGTCACGCGGCGGCTGCTCAAGCGCATCTTCGGCTGCATGAAGGCGCGGATGCCGCCGTTGTCGACCAGGGCCTGCAGGTCGGCCACCGGCAGCGGCGCCGTGCGCTGCGCGCGCGGCCGGCGCAGCCGCCCGGCGGCGCGGAACGCGTCGAATTGCGGCAGCGCCGCCTCGACGCGCAGCGGCATGTCGACGTGGCCGGCGACGCGCACGCCGTGCGCCTCGCACAGCGACTGCGCCGCCTTGACGACCGCGCGCTGCTGGCGCGAGATGAAGAAGACCGCCGGCGCATTGCGGATCGGCGCGATGCGGCGTATCAGCTCGAAGGCGTCGCCGTCGGGCAGGCGCACCCGGGTGATCAGCACGTCGGGCGGGGTGTCGGTCGCCTTGAGCGCCTCGACGACATCGTCGAGCGTGGCGAAGTTGCGCGACACCGCCCAGCCGTGTGCGCACAGCGCCTCGATCAGCGGCGCCGTCTCATCGAGCGCCGGCAGCAGGGTCCAGGCCTGCAGCAGGTCGACGGTCAGGAAGGAGTCGGCCAGCCGAGTCATCGCGAGGCGCCCAGGTCGGCCGGCAAGGCGCGCTCAGACGGTGGGCCGCACGTCCGCGCACAGCGTGCGCAGGTCGTCGAGGAAAATCGGCTTGATCAGCATCCGATCGAAGCCCGCAGCCAGGATGCGCTCGCGATCGTCTTCCATGCCGTGCGCCGTGTAGGCGACGATGGTGAGATCGGTGAGGCCCAGGTCGCCGCGGATGCGCCGGCAGGTCTCCTCGCCGTCCATGTCCTGCATGCGCAGGTCCAGCAGCAGCAGGTCGAAGGGGCGGCTCCTGAGCTGTTCCAGGGCGAGCATTCCGGACTCGACCTGCACCGAATTCCAGCCCAGCCGGCGCAGCATCTGGCCGGTGACGTTGCGGTTCACCGCATTGTCATCGACGACCAGGGCAAGAGGTTTTTCCGCGCTTGCGCTGCTTTCCATGGTTCCGTTCCCGTGCCGGCGACCGCAAGGTGCCGGATTCGTGGTGGTGTGATAAATGCCTTTGGGGGTCCACGCTACGCCCGCCGGCTGGCGCCGATGCCGGGGAAAGCGGTCCGGCACGGGGGTAATCCGGATGATCGGGCCCCTGCGGCCGCGGGGGCCGTGCCCACGCGGGTTATCCTAGCGGCCCGTCGAACCGCCTCCGAGGAGCATCCACATGCACCGCACCTGCCTGGCAGCCGCCGCGCTAGCCCTCTGTGTCGCCGCGCCCGCCTGGGCCGCCAGCGACAGCTACGAGCTGGACCCGGCCCACACGTACCCGTCCTTTGAAATCAACCACCTGGGCTTCTCGGTGATGCGCGGATCGTTCACCGCCACGTCCGGCAGCCTGGCTTACGACCCCGATACCCGTACCGGCAGCGTCAAGGCCACCATCGACGCGGGCTCGGTCAGCACCGGTTTTGCCAAGCGCGACGAGCACCTGCGCAGCAAGGAATTCTTCAATGTCGAGAAATTCCCGACCCTGGCCTTCGCCGCCGACAACTTCAAGCTCGAGGCCGACAAGCCGGTCTCGGTGAACGGCACGCTGACGCTGCTGGGTGTCACCAAGCCGGTGACGCTGAGCGTGCAGCCGACGCAATGCGCCAAGCGGATGGGCAAGGATTTCGTCTGTGGTGCGATCGTCAGCGGCGCGATCAAGCGCTCCGACTGGGGCATGACCGCCTACGTGCCGTACGTCGGCGACGAGGTGAAGATCCAGGTCGAGGTCGAGGCGATCAAGAAATAGCGTGCCGCGCCATCGCGCGCAGGGCACCGCCGGCGCCCTGCGCGCCGCCGCGCCGGCGCCCGGCGCTCAGGGATACAGTCCGCGCTCTTCGCGGGCCAGCAGCACGCGCTCGCAGGCCACCACGAACGCGGCGGTGCGCAGCGGGATCTTGTGCAGCTCGGCCGTCTCCCAGATGCGCCGGTAGGCCTGCACCAGGATCTTTTCCAGGCGCATGTTGATCTCGTCCTCGGTCCAGAAAAAGCTCGAGAAGTCCTGCACCCACTCGAAGTACGAGACGATCACGCCGCCGGCGTTGGCCATGACGTCGGGAACCACGGCTATTCCGCGCCGGGCCAGTATGGCGTCGGCTTCGGCCACCGTCGGGCCATTGGCGCCTTCGAGCAGTATGCGGGTCTGCAGCCGGCGCGCGCGATCGGCGGTGACCTGGCCCTCGAGCGCGGCCGGCACCAGGAAATCCGATTCCACGTCCCAGAACTGCTCGGCCGGTATGCGCTCGCCGCCGCTGAAATTGCCGATGCCGCCGTGGCTGCGCAGTTCGCCCATCAGCCCGCCGATGTCCAGCCCGGCGGGGTTGTAGACCGTGCCGGTGTGGTCCTGCACGGCGACGATCTTCGCGCCGTTGCCGGCAAACAGCTCGGCGGTGGCCGAGCCGACGTTGCCGAAGCCCTGGATCGCCACCCGTGCGTCGTCCAGGCTCACGCCCATGCGCCGTGCCGTCTCGCGGCCGACGACGAAGACGCCGCGCCCGGTTGCCTTGACGCGCCCGAGCGAACCGCCCAGGGCGATCGGCTTGCCGGTGACCACTCCTGTGGCGGTGGCGCCGACGTTCATCGAGTAGGTGTCCATCATCCACGCCATGATCTTGGCGTTGGTGTTCACGTCCGGTGCGGGGATGTCCTGCTGCGGCCCGATGATGATGCCGATCTCGCTGGTGTAGCGCCGCGTGAGCTTCTCGAGCTCGCGCTCGGACAGCTGCGCGGGATCGACGCGCACACCGCCCTTGGCGCCGCCGAACGGCAGGTTGACGGCCGCATTCTTGATCGTCATCCAGGCCGCCAGCGCCATCACCTCCTCGAGCGTGACGTCCGGGTGGTAGCGCACGCCGCCCTTGCCGGGCCCGCGCGTGAGGCTGTGCTGGACGCGGAAGCCTTCGAAGTGGGCAATGCGGCCGTCGTCCATCTCGATGGGGATGTCGACGCACAGCGCGCGCTTGGGGCGCCGCAGGGTCTCCGACCAGCGGGCCAGCCGGCCCAGGTAGGGAATGACTTCGTCGATCTGCGATTGGTAGGTCGCCCAGGGGCCATCGGCCGGGGCATTTACATACGAAAGATTCTGCATGTCGTCGTGCGCCTTGAGATCGGGATGGATTCGATTTTCGGAGCTCCCGATTCTGCTCCGGGGTGGCACGCCGCGGCGTGCCCGCATGGGCCGGCATTCTGCACCAATCCGGCGCATTGCACGGCCCGCTCGCCGGCCCCGGGGGCTACAGCCCGGAGCGCATCAGGTCGTCGGCCTCGCGCAGCAGGAACTGCAGGAATTCGTCGGCCGCCGGGGTCAGGCGTCGCTGGCGCGTATGCACGACGAACCACTGGCGGCGCAGGGGCAGGCCGGCGACCCGCAGCGTCACCAGGCGGCCGGCCGCCTGCTCGAGGCGCACGGTATGCAGCGACAGCATGCCGATGCCGATGCCCGCCATGATCGCCTGCTTGATCGTTTCATTGCTGTCGGCCTCCATGACCACGTTGACGGTGACGCCGACGTCGGCGAAATACCGGTCCATGGCGATGCGCGTGCCCGAGCCGGCCTCGCGCACGATGAAGGCTTCCTTTTCCAGGTCCTCGGGCGAGATCTGGTTGCGCAGCGACAGCGGATGCGAGGGCGCGGCAACTATCGCCAGCGGATTGGGGGCGAACGGCGTGCCCACCAGGCTGGCGCCCTCGGGCGGGCGACCCATGATGCCCAGGTCTATCGAGTAGTTCTGCAACTGCTCGAGGATCTGCTCGCGGTTGTAGACATTGAGCTTGAGGTCCAGGCCGGGATGGGACTTGAGAAACAGCGCCAGCAGCCGCGGCGCGAAATACTTGGCGGTGCTGACCACGCCCAGGCGCACGCGCCCGCGCCGTACGCCCCGGAGCTCGCGCGCGGCCGTGGCAAAGTCGTCCAGGCGCAACAGCAGGTCGGCGGCCATGGCTGCCAGTTCGCGGCCGGGTTCGGTAATCTGCAGGCCTCGCCCCACCGGCTCGAACAGCGAGAGCTGCAATTGCTCCTCGAGCTGCCGCAACTGCATCGAAACGGCCGGTTGCGTCAGGTGCAGGGCCAATGCGGCAGCCGTGACGCTGCCCTCGCGGGCCACCGCGTCCAGCACCTCCAGCTGCCTTATGCTGGTAGATCGTCTTGACATAAGGTAATTTTATTCTATTTCTCAGAATAATTTAATAGACCTTATCTAATCATGGTTACAGAATGATCTGGTCAGCCGTGCGCGCTGGCGACCCAACGGGCCTCTGGAGTGCGTGGCAGCTATGCTCAAGGCAGTCTTGTTCGACGTCGATGGCACGCTGGCGGAAACCGAGGAGTTTCACCGTCAAGCCTTCAATGCGGTCTTTGCCGCGCATGGGCTGGCGCACCAGTGGTCGGTCGACCAGTATCGGATCCTGCTGAAGGTCACGGGCGGCAAGGAGCGCCTGGGCGCCTACTTCGCCTCCGCGGGCACGCCGATGCCGCAAGAGCGCATCCGCACGCTGCACCTGGATAAGAACACCCGATATGCCGCCGGCCTGGCCAACGGCGGAGCGCCCTTGCGTCCCGGCGTCGTGCGGCTGATGGACGAGATCGCCGCCGCCGGCGTGGCCCTGGGCATCGCCACGACCACCTCCGAGGCCAACCTGGACGCGCTGCTGCGCCCGCTGCTGGGCGGCGGCTGGGCCGAACGTTTTGCCTGCGTGGTCGCCGGTGACCAGGTGGCACGCAAGAAACCCGCCCCGGACGTCTACCTGGCCTGCCTGGAGCGTCTGGGCATCGCGGCCGACGAGGCGCTGGCGATCGAGGACTCGGCCGTGGGGGTGCGTGCCGCGCGTGCCGCCGGCATCGCGGTGCTGGCCACGCCGAGTCGGTACACCGAGCACGATGACCTGACGCTGGCCGACCGTTGCGTTCCCGACCTGGGCGAACCGGACCGCCGCTGGCCGCGCGCGATCGACGGTTTCCCCGAGGGTTACGTGCGCATGGCGGACCTGCGGCGCCTGCTGGCGCCCGGCGCCCGCGGCGCCGGCGCCACGGTTGCGCCGGAAAATTTCGCAAGACACTGAGTTGGCGCAAGGGCAGGTACTACGGCGCATGACACGATGACGCCGCAACAACAATAAATAGACAGCGATTCCGGGGCCGCGCGGGCGGCCCGGCAGGCCGGTGGGCGGCATTCGCCGGCCGGACAGGCGAACGGACCATCACGAAGGAGCGGGGAGATGCTGACCAAGACACTGACGCTGACGCAGTTCCTGATCGAGGAACGGCGGCGCTTTCCACAGGCATCGGGGGCTTTCAACAGCCTGGTGCTGGGCGTGGCGCTGGCCTGCAAGGCGCTGTCGCGCCGGGTAGCCTACGGGGCGCTCAACGGCCTGCACGGCGCGGTGGGCGAGATCAATATCCAGGGTGAGGCGCAGCAGAAGCTCGATGTGCTGGCCAACGAGACCTTCCTGCACTGCCTGCAGTGGGGCGGCGACGCCCGCGGCATGCTGTCGGAGGAGATGGAGGATCCGTGGATCAGCGAAAGCGCCGGTGGCGACTACCTGCTGGCCTTCGATCCGCTGGACGGCTCCTCCAACATCGACGTCAATGTCTCCGTGGGCAGCATCTTCTCGCTGTTGCGCGCGCCGGCCGAGAGCCGCTGCGCCACGGCCGCCGACTTCCTGCAGCCCGGCACGAAGCAGGTCGCGGCCGGCTACGCGATCTACGGCCCGACGACGATGTTCGTGCTCACCGTGGGCCGCGGCGTGTTCGGCTTCACGCTCGACCCGGAGATCGGCGAGTTCCTGCTCACCCATCCGCAGATGGCCATACCGCCGCAGACGCGCGAGTTCGCCATCAACGCGTCGAACAGCCGCTTCTGGGAGCAGCCGATACGCCGCTACGTCGAGGAGGCGCTGGCCGGCAGCAAGGGTCCGCGCGAGAAGGATTTCAACATGCGCTGGATCGCCTCGCTGGTGGCCGAGGCGCACCGGATACTCACGCGCGGCGGCGTCTTCATGTATCCGCGCGACACCAAGGATCCGAGCAAGCCGGGCCGGCTGCGGCTGCTCTACGAGTGCAATCCGATCGGCATGCTGGTGGAGCAGGCCGGCGGCCGCGCCAGCACCGGCGCCGGCCCCGTGCTGGAGGTACAACCGACGGCGCCGCACCAGCGCATCGGCTTCGTCTTCGGTTCGCGCGACGAGGTCGAGCGCATCGAGCGCTACCACGCCGAGGGGCCGGTTGCCCAGGAGGTGGATACGCCGCTGTTCAACATGATCGGCCTGTTCCGTCCGGGTACCTGAAATCCACTGATTAGGAGCCACCACCATGTCCGAGAAGCATCCGATCATCGCCATCACCGGCTCCTCCGGCGCCGGCACGACGTCGGTCACCCGCACGTTCCAGAAGATCTTCCGCCGCGAGCAGATCAAGGCCGGCCTGATCGAGGGCGACAGCTTCCACCGCTACGACCGCAAGGAGATGCGGCGCGCGATGGCCGAGGCGGAGAAGGCCAACCGCACCAACTTCAGCCATTTCGGACCCGACGCCAACCTCTTCGAGGAACTCGAGGGCGTGTTCCGCGACTACGGCGAGACCGGCAACGGCCGGCACCGCAAGTACCTGCACGATGCGGAGGAGGCGGGCCCCTACGGCCAGGAGCCGGGCACGTTCACGGCCTGGGAGCGCTTCGAGAACGACACCGACCTGCTGTTCTACGAGGGCCTGCACGGCGGCGTCGTCACCGACACGGTCAACGTCGCGCGCCATGTCGACCTGCTGGTGGGCGTGACCCCGGTCATCAACCTCGAATGGATACAGAAGATCCATCGCGACAAGGCCAGCCGCGGCTATTCGACCGAAGCGGTCACCGACGTGATCCTGCGGCGCATGCCCGACTACGTGAACTACATCTGCCCGCAGTTCAACCGCACGCACGTCAATTTCCAGCGCGTCCCGACGGTCGACACCTCGAACCCCTTCCATTCGCGCGACATCCCGACGCCCGACGAGAGCTTCCTGGTGATACGGTTCGCCAACCCCAAGGGAATCGACTTCCCCTACCTGCTCAACATGCTGCACGACTCGTTCATGTCGCGGCCCAATACAATCGTGGCCCCGGGCGGCAAGATGGAGCTGGCGATGCAGCTGATATTCACGCCGTTCATCTGGCGGTTGATGGAACGGCGCAAGAAGGCGCTCGGGCGCCAGTGATGAATCCGACGGCAACTCCAGGAGAAAGCGCGACATGACCCAAGCAACAGCAAGTGCCGAGGCGCTGGCCGCCAACGCCATCCGGATGCTGGCGGTGGACGCCGTCCAGCAGGCCAACTCCGGCCACCCCGGCATGCCGATGGGGATGGCCGACATCGCCATCGCCCTCTGGCAACGGCACCTCAAGCACAATCCGGCCGATCCGCGCTGGGTCGACCGCGACCGCTTCCTGCTGTCGAACGGCCACGGCTCGATGCTGCAGTACGCGCTGCTGCACCTGAGCGGCTACGCGCTGCCGATCGACGAGCTCAAGCGCTTCCGCCAGCTCCATTCGAAGACGCCCGGCCACCCCGAGGTCGGCGTCACCCCGGGCGTGGAGACCACCACCGGGCCGCTGGGCCAGGGCCTGGCCAATGCGGTGGGCATGGCGCTGGCCGAGCGCGTGCTCGCCAGCCGCTTCAACAAGCCCGATGCGGCCATCGTCGACCACCACACCTACGTATTCCTGGGCGACGGCTGCCTGATGGAAGGCATCTCGCACGAGGTGTGCAGCCTGGCCGGGACGCTGCGGCTGAACAAGCTGGTCCTGCTGTACGACGACAACGGCATCTCGATCGACGGCAAGGTCGGCGGCTGGTTCACCGACGACACGCTGGGGCGGTTCCGCGCCTACGGTTTCAATGCCGAGAGCGTCGACGGCCACGATGTCGAGGCCGTCTCCAACGCGATCACGCGCGCGCGCCGTTCCGACCGGCCGACGCTGATCGCCTGCAGGACGATCATCGGCAAGGGCAGTCCCGACAAGGCCGGCACCGCCGGCATCCACGGCTCGGCGCTGGGCGCCGAGAGCGTGGCCAAGGCACGCGCCGAACTCAAGTGGCCGTATGCGCCGTTCGAGGTCCCGTCGGAGGTCTACGCGACCATGGACGCGCGTCCGCGCGGCAAGTCGGCACAGGACGCGTGGAATGCCCGGTTCGCCGCATATCGCGCCGCCCACCCGGCCGATGCCGCCGAGTTCGAGCGCGTCATGGCCGGCGACCTGCCCAAGACCTTTGCCGCGAACTTCGGCGCCTACATCGCCCAGGCGGTGGAAAAGGGCGAAAAGCTGGCAACCCGCCAGGCCTCGCAGCGCGCGATCGCGGCCCTGGCGCAGGAACTGCCGGAGCTGCTGGGCGGCTCGGCCGACCTGACCGAATCGAACCTCACGCACTGGAAGGGCGCGGTCACCTACACCGCGGCCCAGCCCGGCAACTACCTGAGCTACGGCGTGCGCGAATTCGGCATGACCGCGCTGCTCAACGGCGTGGCCCTGCACGGCGGCCTGATCCCTTTCGGCGCCACCTTCCTCACCTTCGCCGACTACTCGCGCAACGCGATCCGCATGTCGGCCCTGATGCAGCTGCGTGTGGTGCATGTGTTCACGCACGACTCCATCGGCGTGGGCGAGGACGGGCCGACCCACCAGCCCGTCGAGCACGCCTCCAGCCTGCGCCTGATCCCGGGCCTGGACGTGTGGCGCCCCTGCGACGTGGCCGAGACGGCCGTCGCCTGGCGCTGCGCCGTCGAGCGCAGGGATGGCCCCAGCGCGCTGCTGCTCACGCGCCAGGCGCTGCCCGCGCTGGTGAAGTCCGGCGCGCTGGCGCAGCTGGTCGACAAGGGCGGCTACGTCCTGCACGAGCCCGCCGGCAAGCCGCGCGTGGCGCTGCTGGCGACCGGTTCCGAGGTGCACCTGGCCGTCGAGGCGGCGCTGGCCCTGGAACAGCGCGGCATCGCCGCACGCGTGGTCTCGATGCCCTGCCTGGAGCGCTTCGACCGCCAGGACGCCGAGTACCGCCGGTCGGTGCTCGGTGCGAACCTGCCGGCGATCGCCATCGAGGCCGGCGTCACGCCGCTCTGGTACAAGTACGTGGGGCTCAACGGGCGGGTCATCGGCATGGACCGCTTCGGCGAGTCGGCGCCGGCGGCCGAGCTGTTCAAGTTCTTCGGCATCACCGCCGAGCACATCGTCAAGAGCGCGGTCGAACTGGTGGGGGCGTAGGCGCCTTCCTTGCGGCGGCCCTCACCCCGGCCCTCTCCCGCGTGCGGGAGAGGGAGCGGACCTAGCCGTGCGACCGGCACTCCCTCTCCCGCGTGCGGGAGAGGGTCGGGGTGAGGGCCCGCGCAACCCCAACCCGCACATGAAAACGGCCCTGCATGCAGGGCCGTTTTCATGTGCGATCGCGATCGACTTCAGCGCCGTGGCGGTACGTCGCCCCAGGGGTCGTGCGGGCGGCTGCCGCTGTCGTTGACCCGGTTGCCGCCGTAGAGCGCGGCCAGGCTGCGGCCCGGGCGCTGCGGGACGATGTTCTGGTGCACGCGCGACAGCAGCATCAGTTCGGACATGGCATCGGGGTCTATGGGGCCCTGGTCGCCGTCGGCCAGCCAGAGGCGGTCGAAGTATTCGTTCATCTCCGGATAACCCCACAGCAGCGAGATCGCGCGGGCGATCTCCGGGTGGCGCGCTTCCACCACCGAGGTTTCCGTGCGTTCGCCCGGCGCCCGGCGCTGCGGCGCGCGGCTGTCGGGCAGGCGGGTTGCCGGGACACGCGGCATGTCGGGCAGGTCACCGATCGAGGGCAGGGGCATTTCACGCGCCGTGGTGATGTCGGGCGCGAGCACGGTATCGACCCACCCGTCGCTCACTCGCGAGAGGTAGGTGCGGCTGCGTCCGGCGGTGCGGTAGGGGGTGCTCATACGCAAGCATGATAGCAAAAAGAGCTGCAACCGCGTATACACGGTATGGGGGAAAACCCGCCTAATTTCACCATTCGGCACGTTCCGACCGACGAACGGTCATCGGCGGGGACCGGTTCCCGGGGCGACCGCGGCCCGCGCGCGAGCGCGCCGCTAGTCGCGGAAATTATCGAATGCCACCGGCAATTCCGTCACTTCCTTGCGCAGCATCGCCATGCATTCCTGCAGCGCATCGCGCTTGGCGCCGGTGACGCGCACCGAATCGCCGTTGATGCTGGCGGTGAGCTTGGTCTTGCTGTCCTTGACCAGCTGGACGATGCGCTTGGCCACCACCGTCTCGATGCCGGCGCGCACCTTGATCAGCTGCTTGCGCTTGTCCATGCCGACCTTCTCGGGCGCGGCGTCCTGGTCCAGGAAGCGCAGGTCGACCGAGCGCTTGGCCATCTTGCCCATCAGCACGTCGCGGACCTGGCCCAGCTTGAAGTCGTCGTCCGCGTAGAGGGTCAGTTCGCAGTCCTTGCCCTTGTCGCTCTCCTCGACCCGCGCGTCCGAGCCCTTGAAGTCGAAGCGGGTGGATATCTCGCGGTTGGCCTGGTCGACGGCATTGCTCACTTCCACCAGGTTGGGCTTGCAGACGACGTCGAAACTGGGCACGAACACTCCTTCGAGACGGTGGCGGGCGGCCGGCGGAGCACGTGGCCGGACCCCCGGCGCCGAATGCTTCCTATAATCGGCCAATGCCATTCATACTCCAGGAGCGCGTTTCCCTCAAGTCGTTCAACACATTCGGCGTCGAGGCCCAGGCGCGCTGGCTTGCGCGCGTCGGATCGGCCGCCGAGCTCGAGCAGCTGCTGGCCGATCCGCGCGTGCGCGGCGCGCCCCGGCTGGTGCTCGGTGGCGGCTCCAATGTGCTGTTTGCCGGCGACTTCGACGGCCTGGTGATCCAGCCGTGCGCGCGCGGCATCGATGACCTGGGCGAGCGCGACGGGGCTCGCCTGGTCCGCGTTGCCGCGGGCGAACCCTGGGCCGCGCTGGTCGAAGGGCTGGTGCGGGCGGGCGTCCCCGGAATCGAGAACCTTGCCCTGATACCCGGCCTGACCGGTGCCGCGCCGATCCAGAACATCGGCGCCTACGGCCTGGAACTGGCCGAGCGGCTGCATGCGGTGCATGTCTGGGACCCGGTCGGCGGCGGGCTGCGCGATGTGTCGGTGGAACAGTGCGACCTGGGCTACCGCGACAGCTGCTTCAAGCGCCAGATACGCGCTGCCGGCGCCGGCGCCGGCGCTGCCCCGGTCGTGCTGGCCATCACCTTGCGCCTGCCGCGGCCCTGGACCCCCGTGACCGGCTATGCCGAGCTGGAGCGCGAACTGGCGGTGCGCGACTGCGCACGGCCCGGCGCGGGCGACATCTTCGATGCGGTCTGCGCGCTGCGCCGGCGCAAGCTGCCCGATCCGGCGCTGCTGGGCAATGCCGGCAGCTTCTTCAAGAACCCCATCGTCGAGCGCGAGCAGCACGCCGAACTGATCGAGCGCTTCCCCTCGCTGGTGAGCTATCCGCTGGCCGGCGGGCGCTACAAGATCGGTGCCGGCTGGATGATCGAGGCCTGCCAGCTCAAGGGCATGACGCGGGCCCGCGCCGGCGTCTACGAAGGCCAGGCGCTGGTGCTGGTCAATCGCGGCGGCGCCGGCGGCGGCGACATCCTGCAGCTGGCCCGCGAGGTGCAGGAGCGCGTGCAGGCACGCTTCGGCATCCGGCTGGAACCCGAGGTCCAGGTGGTAGGCGCCGCTTCCTGAGAGCCGTGCTTCGCCGCGGCCGCGGCGCCGGGCCGCGCCCCGCAGCGAAGCAGGGCTATTTGCGCTTGCGCGCGCCCGCGCGCGCGGCGATGCGCATGCGCAGCGCGTTGAGGCGGATGAAGCCCTCGGCATCGGCCTGGTTGTACGCGCCCTTGTCGTCGTCGAAGGTCGAGATCGCCGGGTCGAACAGCGAATCGGTCGGCGAGCGCCGGCCGGTGACCAGCACGGTGCCCTTGTAGAGCTTCAGGCGCACGGTGCCGTTGACGCAGCGCTGCGATTCGTCGATGAGCGACTGCAGCAGGCGCCGCTCGGGGCTGAACCAGTAGCCGTTGTAGATCATCCGCGCGTAGCGCGGCATGAGGTCGTCCTTGAGGGCCAGGACCTCGCGGTCGAGGGTGATCGATTCCATCGCGCGGTGCGCCTTGAGCATGATGGCGCCGCCCGGCGTCTCGTAGCAGCCGCGCGATTTCATGCCGACATAGCGGTTCTCGACGAGGTCGAGACGGCCGATGCCGTGGCGTCCGCCGATCCGGTTGAGCTCGGTCAGGACCGCGGCCGGCGTGAGGCGCTTGCCGTCGATGGCGACGATGTCGCCGCGTTCGTATTCGAGCTCGACCACCTGGGGCCGGTTGGGCGCCTTGCTCGGCGAACTGGTGATGCGCCACATCGACTCCTCGGGCTCGAAGTCCGGATCCTCCAGGATGCCGCCCTCGTACGAGATGTGCAGCAGGTTGGCGTCCATCGAGTAGGGCGCCGCGCCGCGGCGCTTCTTGAAGTCGACGGGGATCCCGTGCGTGTCGGCGTACTTGAGCAGCTTCTCGCGCGACAGCAGGTCCCACTCGCGCCACGGCGCGATGACGCGCACGTCGGGCATGAGCGCATACGCGCCCAGTTCGAAACGCACCTGGTCATTGCCCTTGCCGGTGGCGCCATGGGAGATCGCGTCGGCGCCGGTCTTGCGCGCCAGTTCGACCATGCGCTGCGCGATCAGCGGCCGCGCGATCGACGTGCCCAGCAGGTACTCGCCCTCGTAGACGGCGTTGGCGCGGAACATCGGGAAGACGAAGTCGCGCACGAACGGCTCGCGCAGGTCCTCGATGAAGATGTTGGACTTGCGGATGCCCATCTGCAGCGCCTTGCGGCGCGCCGGCTCGAGTTCCTCGCCCTGGCCGATGTTGGCGGTGAAGGTTATGACCTCGCAGTGGTAGACGTCCTGCAGCCATTTGAGGATCACCGACGTGTCCAGGCCGCCGGAATAGGCCAGCACGACCTTCTTGACCTCCGCCTTGGCGGCGATGCGCGCCATGCCCTTGGCTGCCGGCGCGCGCGGCGCCTTCTTGGCCGCCGGCGTGGTGCCGGTCTTCACGTCGCCGTCCTGCCCGCTGTCCTGTCCGCTGTCCTGTCCATTGCGCTTGCCTGTCGCTTTACCCAATTCGCATCTCCGTTTGCAGTTTCCCTGACGGCAGCAATCTGCCGTCCGCCGCGCGTTTCCCTCACCCCGGCCCTCTCCCGCACGCGGCAGAGGGGGGCGCCGAGGTCATGTGACCTCGTTGCCCAGCAGCAGGTATTCCATCAGCGCCTTCTGGACGTGCAGGCGGTTCTCGGCCTCGTCCCAGACGACCGACTGCGGCCCGTCCATGACGTCCGCCGTCACTTCCTCGCCGCGATGGGCGGGCAGGCAGTGCATGAAGAGCGCGTCGGGCCGCGCCCGCGCCATCAGCCGGGCATCCACGCTCCAGGGCGCGAACGCCGCGCGGCGCTGCTCGTTCTCGGCCTCGTAGCCCATGCTGGTCCACACGTCGGTGGTGACGAGATCGGCGTCGTGCGCCGCGTCGATGGGATCGTCGACCACCTGCAGGTGCGGACCGGCCGGGGCGAGGCGCGCATCGAGGCGGTAGCCCGGCGGGGTCGAGACCCGCACGGTGAAGCCCAGGATCTGCGCGGCCTGCAGCCACGTGTAGGCCATGTTGTTGGCGTCGCCGATCCAGGCCACGGTGCGCCCGGCGATCGGGCCGCGCTGCTCGATGAACGTGAAGATGTCGGCGAGGATCTGGCAGGGGTGGTATTCGTTGGTCAGGCCGTTGATGACCGGCACCCGCGAATGGCGCGCGAAGCGCTCGATCTTGGTCTGCTCGAAGGTCCGGATCATGACTATGTCGACCATGCGCGAGATGACCCGTGCCGTGTCCTCGATCGGTTCGGCGCGGCCCAGCTGCGAATCGCCGGTGGTCAGGTGGATCACCGATCCGCCCATCTGGTACATGCCGGCCTCGAAGGACACGCGGGTGCGCGTCGAAGCCTTCTCGAAGACCATGGCCAGCGTCCGGTCGGTGAGCGGCTGGTAGGGCTGGTAGCGCTTGAAGCGCTCCTTGATGATGCGCGTGCGCTCCATCACGTGGTCGATCTCGGCGCGCGCCAGGTCGGACAGCTGCAGGAAGTGGCGGATCGCCGGTGCGGTGTTGGTCATTGCCGTCTCACGGGTTTGCCGGGGACTTGCGGCCGGCGCGTCTCGCGCGCGGCGCGGCCGGTCGGGGCGCGCGCCCGGGGACGCGCGCGAAATCGGCGCTCAGGCGCGCCTGTTCGTCGGCGCTCAGCACGCGGATCGCCGGCAGGTAGCCCTCGAAGACCACTCCGTGCAGTTCCACCTTGCCCTTGACGCGCAGCGTGCGCACGAGGAATTCGACCACGGTGTCGTTGATGACCTGGCCGGGCACCAGGACCGGGATGCCGGGCGGATAGGGGACGATCTGGTCGGCGCACACGCGGCCCAGCAGGCGCGCATTGACCTGCTCGTTGTCGTCGAGCAGGCCCACGAGCTCGCCGGTGCTGTAGTAGGCGTCGCGCGGCAGGCAGCGCAGCTCGGTGAACGGCGGCAGCACCGGGGCGCGGTACAGGCGCCGCGGCGCGCCATGCTCGCGGGCGATGCGCCGCAGCGCGTCGTAGAGGCGCGAGCACTTGGAGCGGGTCGTGCCTATGGTGAGCAGCAGCGTGATCGTGTTGAAGGTCGACTTCTCGACGGTGATGTTGAAGCGGTTGAACAGCTCGTCGCGCAGCTCGTCGACCGTCAGCCCGCAGGCCGAGATGTCGACCGTGACCTTGGTCGGGTCGAGCCGGATGCCGTCGCCCTTGACCTCCGCCGGCAGCAGCTCGTCCAGGCTCAGCGCGCGGAAGGCGCCGGTGGAATCGATCTGCTCGCGCAGCTCGTCGGCCAGCGCCAGCGTGCGCTGGAGCAGCCGGTAGCCCTCCATGACCGCCTGGCGGCGGCCCACGTCCAGGCTGGCGATCATGCTGTACATCGGGCTGGTCGACGTATGCATGTTGAAGTTCTCGCGGAAGCTGTGGTCGTTGAGGTCCGGGTCGTTCACGTGGATCAGCGCGCCCTGGGAAAAGGCCGACAGCGTCTTGTGGGCCGATTGCGTGACGTAGTCGGCGCCGGCCTCGAGGGCGGTCGGGCGCAGGTCCGGGTGGAAGCGCGCATGGCTGTACCAGGCCTCGTCGATCAGGACCTTGATGCCGCTGGCGTGCGCCGCGGCGACGATCGGCTCCAGGTCGTAGCGCAGCCCGTCGTAGGTGCAGGAGGTCAGCACCAGCAGGCGCGCATCGGGGTGGCGCGCGATCGCCTCCAGGATGGTGGCGCGCGGCACGGGCCCGAAGATGCCGTACTGGCGGTTGACGCTCGAATCGAGGTAGACCGGGCGCGCTCCCGAGAGCACGACGCCGTGGTGGATCGACTTGTGGCAGTTGCGGTCGAGCAGCAGCTTCTCGCCGGGCTTGATCAGCGTCTGCAGGATCACCTTGTTCGCCGTCGAGGTGCCGTTGGTCACGAACAGCGTGCGGCGCGCGCCGAAGGCCTTGGCGGCCATCTGCTGCGCGTCGGCCACGACGCCGGTGGGATCCATCAGCGAATCGAGCGCCTTGACCGACACCGACAGGTCGGTGGTGAAGACGTTCTCGCCCATGAACTGGTAGAAGTCGTCGACCCAGGGGCTGCCGCGCAGCGAGTCGCCGCTGAAGTGCCCCGGCGTGTGCCAGGCGTCCTTGGCCGCGGCCACGTAGGAGCGCAGGGCGTCGAAGAAGGGCGTGCGCGCGCGCTCGGCGATCTGCGCGTTGAGGATGCGGAACATGCCGCGGTAGTCGTGCTCCTCGCGGTAGAAATAGCCGTGCACGGCGTCGGCGAAGTGCGAGTCGACGACTTCGTCGGCCTTGGCGCGCTCGATGAGCACGTAGATCTCGATCTCGGGGCGCAGCGCGGAGATGCGCTGCACGAGGTTGCGCGCATCGGACTGGCGGGCCGGCGCCTTGCGGCGGGCCGCGGTCGATTGCGCGGCGAGCTTGTCGTCGACGACGACCAGTTGCACGTCGCCGTCCGCGCGGATGCGCGCCAGGCCTTCCTCGCCCGTGGCGGCCCCGGCGAAGCCGATGCCGAAGGGATTGTCGAGCGAGCGCGCGGCGGCGTTGAGCCCTTTGAGGAGTTCCTTGAGGATCAGCGGGTCGTCGTTGATGACGACGACCCGGGAGGACGGTTTGGGCATGCGCGTTCCGGCACGCGCCGTCAGGCGCTCAACAGTGGCATGCTCCGCGTCGCTCCGGGCGGCGGTGGCCGCTGGTCTAGGCCATCGCCTTCACGGCGGCGGCCAGGCGGCTCTTGTTGCGCGCCGCGGCGTTCTTGTGCACGAGGTCCTTGTCGGCGATCGAGTCGATGACGCTGGTGGACTGCTGCAGCGCCGCCGCGGCAGCGGCCTTGTCGCCGGCGGCCACGGCCTTGCGCACCGTCTTGATGGCGGTACGCAGCCGCGAACGCTGTGCCGCGCCCTGGGCGTTGCGCGCCCGGGCCTGCAGCGCGCGCTTCTTTGCTTGTTTGGTATTAGCCATGCCAAATTCCTCGCTATCCTGCATTGACGGTGCCGGCCCCGCCTGTGGTGCGGGCGCGTGCGGGCGCAGCAAAGCTTTACACTATAACAGAATGATGCCTTCAAAACCAGTACTTTACCCGCGACTTTCCCCGCGCACGGCGAGCCGTGCGGGCGCCGTCCGGCGCCGCCGCGCCGCCCCCGCTCCCCGGTGAACCTGCTCCGCGCCGCCGCGCGCATCAGCGGCCTCACGATGCTCTCGCGCGTCACCGGGCTGCTGCGCGACCTGCTGATCGCCCGCTATTTCGGCGCCGGCGTCGAGATGGACGCGTTCACGGTGGCGTTCCGCATCCCGAACCTGCTGCGGCGGCTGTTCGCCGAGGGTGCGTTCGCCCAGGCCTTCGTGCCGATCTTCTCCGAGATCAAGTTCAGCCAGGGGCCGGAGCGCACCCGCGTCGTCCTCTCGCACGTCGCCTCCGGCCTGTTCTGGGTGCTGCTCGGGGTCTCGCTGCTGGGCGTGCTGGGCGCGCCGCTGCTGGTGGCCGGCATCGCCACCGGGTTCCGCCATTCGGTCACCTTCGACCTGGCGACGCTGATGACGCGGTGGATGTTCCCCTACATCCTGTTCATGTCGCTGATCGCCTGCTCGGGCGGCGTGCTCAATGCCTACGGGCGCTTCGCGGTGCCGGCCTTCACCCCGGTGCTGCTCAACGTCTCGATGATCGGGCTGACCGTCCTTGCCGGCCGCCGCCTGGACCCGCCGGTGCTGGTGCTGGCGCTGGCGGTGCTGCTGGGCGGCGCGCTGCAGCTGGCGATCCAGCTGCCGGCGCTGGCGCGCATCGGCATGCTGCCGCGGCTGTGCGGCGTGCGCGCGGCGTTCGCCGACCCGGTGGTGCGACGCATCCTGCGCCAGATGCTGCCCGCGGTGTTCGCCGTCTCGGTTGCGCAGCTGAGCCTGATCATCAATACCAACATCGCCTCGCACCTGGGCACCGGCAGCAACTCCTGGCTGTACTACGCCGACCGCCTGATGGAACTGCCCACCGCGCTGCTCGGCGTGGCCATCGGCACGGTGCTGCTGCCGAACCTGTCCAAGGCGCACGCGGCCGACGATCCCGAGCATTACCGCGAACTGCTCGACTGGGGCCTGCGCCTGAGCTGCCTGCTGGCCCTGCCGGCGGCGCTGGGCCTGGGCCTGCTGGCCGACGGGCTGGTCGGGGCGATGTTCCAGGGCGGCCGCTTCAACGCGCTGGACGTGGCGCAGTCGGCCGCGGCGCTGCGCGGCTACGCCGCAGGCCTGCTGGGCCTCATCGGCATCAAGATCCTCGCGCCGGGCTTCTATGCGCGCCAGGACGTGCGCACGCCGGTACGCATCGGCGTGCTGGTGCTCGTGGCCACGCAGGTCGTCAACCTGGCGCTGGTGCCGTGGCTGGCGCACGCCGGCCTGGCATGGTCGATCAGCATCGGTGCGCTGGCCAATTGCGCCTTCCTGCTCAAGGGCCTGCACAGCCGCGGCATCTACTCGCCGGGTCCGGAGTGGCGCCGTTTCGGCTGGCGGCTCGCCCTCGCGCTGGCCGGCCTGGCCGCCGGCCTGGCCGTCATCGAACGGTATTTTCCCTACGCGCCGAACGCGCCGGCGACGCTGTCCGGACGGGTGCTCTGGCTGTCGGGCGCCGTCGGCGGCGCGACGGCGCTGTACGGCGCGCTGCTGCTGCTGCTGGGATTTCGCCCGCGCGATTTCTCGCTGCGCACGCGCTGACCCGCCGCGGGCGCGGCGCGCCTGCGGGCGGCGCCGGCCGCGCTATCAGCTGATCTGGCCCAGCAGCGTCTTGGCGTCGCTGACCTCGTACTTGCCGCCTTTTTCGATATTCAGCAGCTTGACGACGCCGTTGTCGACGAGCATCGAGAAGCGCTGGCAGCGCAGCCCCAGGCCGCCGGCGCTCAGGTCGAACTCCAGCCCCAGCTTCTGGGTGTAGGTGCCCGAGCCATCGGCCATCATGCGGATCTTGCCGGCGACCTTCTGGTCGCGGCCCCAGGCGCCCATGACGAACGCATCGTTGACCGAGAAACACCAGATCTCGTCGATGCCCTTGGCCTTGAATGCGCCGTAGTTCTCGAGAAAACCCGGCACGTGCTGCGCCGAACAGGTCGGCGTGAACGCCCCCGGCAGGCCGAAGACCGCGATCTTCTTGCCGTGCGTGAGGTCCTGGACGGCGAAGGTATTGGGGCCGATCGAACAGCCCGCCGACTCGACTTCGATGAATTCCTGCAGCTTGCCTTCCGGCAGCTTGTCGCCCACTTTGATCGTCATTGCCTGGCTCCGTCGAATGAAACAAGAATCGTTGCGGCTAGTTTACGCGCGCGCCCCGGGCTTGGCCCCGCGGCGCGTCGGGGAATAGCGCCGCGCGGCCTCAGCGCGGCGGCATGCGCAGCGCGGCGTCGATCCGTATCACCTCGCCATTGAGCATCGGGTTGGTGATGACGGCCTCGACCAGCCGGGCGAACTCCGCGGGCCGTCCCAGGCGCGCGGGAAAGGGCGCCTGGGCGCCCAGCGCCGCGCAGGCCTCGGCGCCGAGGCCGGCCAGCATCGGCGTCTCGAACAGCCCCGGTGCGAGGGCGACGCAACGGATGCCGCTGCGCGCCAGGTCGCGCGCGATCGGCAGCGTCATCGCGGCCACCCCGCCCTTGGATGCGGCATAGGCCGCCTGTCCCACCTGGCCTTCGTAGGCCGCGATCGACGCGGTATTGACGAGCACGCCGCGCTCCTCGTCGGCGGCCGG